>Ga0111204_104_pt1 | contig 109022 bp, 118 predicted proteins | sample DeeMarSWOR136_30_FD_80378 | JGI IMG/M metagenome (GOLD analysis project Ga0111204, IMG submission 80378) | Crenarchaeota group archaeon SMTZ-80
TAGTAGATACAACTAGTTTCTTTGTTGGAAGAGGTATAGGCCCTCTTAATTTTACCGCAGTTTTCTCAGCTATTTTTTTAATTTCTTCGCATATTGATATTAGATGCTGTGGTTCGCGGCTTGAAAGTCTTATTCTTGCTTTACCCGGCAATTATTGTTTACACTCCAGTCTAATGAAATAATGGGTTCCTCAATATTTAGAGTTAAAAGTTAAAAACTTTTAGTTCAGAAAAAAGGGTTTTTATGCCTTTTCTGTTATCTCTTTGACTACTCCCACTGCAATAGTCATACCCATGTCTCTTATCGCAAATCTGCCCAATTGTGGAATATCAGAGTATTCTTCCATTACTATTGGACCCAAGGGCCTCATTTTGACTATTGCTGAATCGCCTTGTTTGAGGAATGAGGGATTTTCTTCAACTACTTGTCCTGTTCTTGGATCGATTTTTTGTAAAAGTTCAGTAAATGTTGCAGCCATCGTAGATGTATGCGCGTGCATAACTGGCGTATATCCTCTTGCGATTGCAGTAGGATGATATATCACAATTATTTGTCCAACGAACTCATTTACAACTGATGGGGGATTATCTGGATGACCTGCTACATCGCCCCGTCTAATACTGCCCTTTTCAACTCCTCTAACATTAAAACCTATATTGTCTCCAGGACCAGCTTCAGGAATCTCCGTATGATGGGTCTCTATTGATTTGCATTCAGCATCTACTTTAGCGGGCATAAAGATTAATTTATCTCCTTTTTTAAGAGTGCCAGTTTCTACTCTTCCTACCGGAACTGATCCGACTCCAGTAATTGTATAGACATCTTGTATTGGAATTCTTAATGGCTTACCGGTTGGTTTGGTGGGAGAGGTGAACGTATTAAGAACATCAATCAGAGTGGGGCCTTTGTACCAAGACATTTTTTCACTTGGTTTTGTAAGATTGTCTCCAGTCCATCCTGAGACTGGAACGAAACTAATCTTAGAAGGATCATAACCCACTGCTTTTAACAAAGACTCAGCTTCTTTTTTGCATTCTTCATATCTATCTTGAGCAAAATTGACAGTTGCGTCATCCATTTTGGAGATCGCTACAAGTAGTTGGCTAACTCCAAGTGTTCTTGCTAAGAAAGCATGTTCTCTAGCCTGGCCTCCCGGTCCTATACCTACTTCAAATTCACCCTTCTTTGCAGAGATCGTCAATATAGCACAATCTGCTTGACTTGTACCCGTTATCATATTCTTTATAAAGTCTCTGTGACCAGGAGCATCTATGATCGTGAAAAATAATTTATCTGTCTCCAGTTTTTGGAAAGCTAGATCGATTGTAACTCCTCTTTCTCTTTCTTCCTTTAAATTATCCAATACCCAGGCAAATTTGAAAGTGTCTCCGGAGCCTATTGTTTCAGATTGTTTTGCATATTCATCAATCGTTTTCTGATTAACATTTCCAGTTTGAAGAAGTAAATGGCCTACCATAGTGCTTTTACCATGGTCTACGTGTCCTACAACGACCATATTCAAGTGAGGTTTCTCAGGCTTACTCATATTTTTTCCTTCCATATATTATATTATTAGGATATTTTGTATTTTTAAAATCGCAACACGATATTTAAGCCTTAATAAATTAAAAAGATTATGCCTCAGCGAGAAGATAAAGCTATTCTCTCAGTCTCATCTTTCTTCTTTATGGCATGACTTTTACTATCTCTATTTGCAGCAGCAATTATTTCATCAGCTAAACATTCATCAATCGTTTTTGGGTTACTAAATGTGGATTGTCTAGCACCATCGGAAAGATTTCTTAATGTTAAATCCACTCGACGTTGTGGAGCTACGTCAACAGAGATAGGATATACTACACCTCCATAAGAAACTCTAGTGACATCTTCACAAGGAGCAGAATTTTCGATTGCTTTTATCAAAACTTCGAGAGGATTTTTTTTTGTCTTTAAATGTACTATCTCCAGTGCATTTTTTACCATACCAATAGCTTTTGTTTTCTTGCCACCACACAATCCATGGCGCATCATATTGTTTATTAGTCTTTCGACAATATTTATAGTCGATTTTTTAAATTTTTGATGTTCATGCCTTCCCCCGCTATGAGGGATATAACGTGGATTTAGATTTACGTAATTTTTAAGTCCTGGATCTTGAACTTCGATATCCTCTATTTTCCACTTTCCGAACAGCAAGATATCTTGTTGCTGAGATTTTCCTTCCATGCTCAAATTACCCATACTTCCAATAAGTCTATTCAATAATTGTAAAGGATCTGAATATTTACTTATAAAGTATAATTTAAAGTTTATCAAGAATTCAGACGGTGGCGACATCCCTATGTGGTTGATGCGTCTCAAGACACCGGTTTCCTAACCACATCCTTGGCTCTGTGATCCTGTCAGCGCCTAAACGTCTGCCTTACGGCTGTTCTCTTCCGAGCCTCGCCGGATTTAGCTGTAAAAGGATTGGAATTCCTTCCTTCGAAAGAAACCCCCTCTCCGTCGGCCCGATAGGGCAGAACCTCATAGTCAGTAGTAGGGCCTATTGCCTTTCAACCACATCTCCCAACGCAGGTTAACGGATCCCCGCGTATAGCCGATTTCGGGTTACAGGGAACGGCTAGCTCCCCGATCCCTCGCCACCGTCAAGATTATCCGTAATGTTCTTTCAGGATATAAATATCACGCTATACAAAAATCTGAAGATTATACTGAGATAACGAATATTTTTTTATTGTCTTTTGTGAGGGGTCTTAACCAGATATACAGAAATTTGTTTGAGAAGATTCATTCTTTAAAATTTTACAGACTTCGCATATTTTTGAGCTTGTGGGAAAACCGCATATATCACAAGTTTTGAGTTCAAAATTTTCTAGATTTATATCTAGAGTGTTTGCCAATTTTTCTTTTGAACCAAAGAGAGTGTATTTTATTCCAGGGTGATTTTCTTCTATATTGTTTATTATGCTTCTCATATCATTCCTGAGTGAACTGTAGGCATATGGACATGGAATGCTTTGAAATTTTGTATTTGTTAAAAAAGTGTATAAGGCTATCTCCTTTTCATATATTTCACACATCGGTTTTATTTTTCTGACAAATCCATTCTTGACAAAATAAGCACTGTATGCAGAGCGAGTAATTCTTTCAACGCCTCCATGGAATATATTAAGCATAAAAGTCTGAATCTCATCATCCAAGTTATGAGCAGTAGCGACTTTATCTGCCCCTACAACCTTTCCAGCTTGATCAATTGCTCTTCTTCTGAGTATACCACAATATGAGCATTCGCTTTGAGTGGATTTTTTTTCTTTAATCAACTCATCAAGAGTGATTCCAAACAATTCCTTAAAACTTAGTACAATTTGTTTAATTTCTAATTTAGCACAAAAATCTTTTGCGAGTTCAATTGCTTCATCTCTATAGCCTTCTATTCCCTCATCGATAGTTATTGCAGATATTTTCGACTGCGGGAATTTCTTAGAAAGCTTATTTAGAATATAAAGAAGGCTTAAGCTATCTTTTCCTCCAGATACAGCGACAGCCACATGATCGTCATAAGAGAGCATTGAATGTTTTGATATAGTTCTTCGAACTTTTTCTTCGATGCTTTTTTTAAAGCATCTTTGACAAAAATATATGCCTTCGCATAATCGCTTGTAGAAAACATTTTTATTCCCGCAGAAGCCGCATTGCATTTTAATACATATCCTTAGATTCTTACAAGGCCAAAAGTCAATGTTGAGATCAGAAAATTTGAACCCAGCAGAATCAATGAAAAAATACTAATGGAAATCCTTAACATTTTTGAATGTTTAGGAAGAATTCTTTCTAGAATCGAGTACAAAAATCTATCACCATCCATTGGATAGAGCGGTATCATATTGAATAGGGCTATCCACAATAAAATAATAGAAGCCCAGAATTCGAAGAGATAAAGATGATATGGAAATGAACTTGATGCCCAATTGAACTTTGGCTCATGATAATTAAATGGATATACTCCTATTTGTGACATGTTAGATTGAGTCGGATGTGGTTGGGTTTGAATTCCTACTATCCCTGCACTTGTATCGGCAAGAATATACGGATTGGATGTAATATTTAACATAAAATTTCTCAAGGCATCTACATCTGTTATTTTAGTGCCATTTAAAGCATAGATTACATCTCCATTTTCTAGCCCTTCGAGTTGAGCAGGTCCATTTTCTACTAATCCAGTTATTAATACTCCTGAAGATTCAGAGTCATAGAGAGGACTGATAGTTAGTGCAAAATTTGTTAGCAAGATCATGATAAGAGCCCATACTGTTATATTCGCAAACGAACCTGCTGCAAAAACTCTCAGTTTAGTCATAATTTTTGATTTATTTAATATATCTTCATCAATCTCAACAAAACCGCCTGGCATAACTACAGCAAGAAATATTCCAGCGGATTTTAGGGGTACATTATCTATTAAGGCGGCAATACCATGAGCTAATTCATGAGTTGCTAGAGTAATAAAAAGAACAATAATTATGTATGGAAGAGTATCCCAACTTATTGTCAATCCAGGAATAAGAAGTACGAAGCCTGTTGCTTGTTCAGCCCTCTGGAATAGTAAATCGAGATTCCTCAGTAAAAAATATATGATGAATGCCATTTGGGACAATCCAACGATAATCCCAATATTCAGTATATTAGTTACAATCTTTTTCTTTACTGAAGCTAACCTCTTTATCCAATTGTTTAGTAAAGTTGTTTTAATCATTAAAAAGAATGGTCTTACTACGATACTTTCTTTTTTTATTCCCAGACCCTTATAAACCAAATAAATGATGGTCCAAAAGAGTATGTACGCAAGTAAGACGTTTATCCATTCCATCTAAATCCCTCTTTTAGTATTTTTTTAAAACTATGTTATAAATTTCGCTCAATTTGGAGATCTAATCTAATTCATTCATAGATATTAGAATAATTTTTACTGATCAAATCATGATGCATGCCAGATTAAGGATTGGCGCCGCCGGTAGGATTCGAACCTACGACCAACGGGTTAACAGCCTCAGCCTCAACCAAATGATTTCAAGTTGAGTCCGCTGCTCTACCGCTGAGCTATCGCCTACACGCTACCATTATGCGTAAACGGCGGCTTAAAAATTCGGCGGCTATCTTTTGTTCAAAAAAGGTAATGCAATATTTAAAGGTTAATTACTCGCTGCTTAGTTATTTATAGCGAAATGCTTTAAAATATCCTAAAACCATGAAATATTTTAACTCGAATGGGCCCGTAGCTCAGCCTGGCTACTATGTTTGTGAAGTCATAGCCAGATAGAGCGACAGAATATATTGTTGAAGCTCATAAGCATTTGGGCTGAGAGACCTGTTGGCCGTGGGTTCAAATCCCTCCGGGCCCATCAAATTTTTTAAGTGAATACAATTTACCTGATAATCTACTATTAATATAGTATCGATAAATTAATACTTCGGACTCAAATTTCAGAGTAGATATGGTTAAAAAGAGAATTGCAGCGCGCGCGAGCTTTCAGGATATATCATGAGAGGCCGTTCAAAAAACAAACTGCTTTCACCCCCAATTTCAGTAGAAGCGTCTCTTTCTGGAAGCGAGGAAATTCAGAGCAAGATCTATGATCTCCTAAACAATGATTTTCCTGGCATTAAGCAAGCTCGTGCGCGCGCTGATTTACACCTTCAATATATGGTATCACCTCTCAAAAAATGGTTGAACGATTTAATTGAAGAAAACTTCACCCAGATTGGTTGACAATATAAAAATTATATTAATCGTCCTTTGAATGAAAAACCAAAAATCGATATTTGGAATATTCTTGATTTTAACTTGCCAATAACTCTTCAATTTAAGGGCAAGAAAATTGTAGAAAAGATAAGAAATAAAGAACTTTCACCCAAAGAAATTAATGAAATAAAAGAAAGATTAGTAAGTCTAATACTCTGGTCTATAATAGATCATAAAACAAATTGCGATGAATATATAATACCTGCAATGGTCGAAGGCGATCTGATTAGCAAGAAGGAAGGCGGGGAGTTAGCAGTGTTGTACGAACGGAAATGGAATGGTGATAAAAAAGCTTCACGTGAATTTCTAATAAAGATTTTAGAATATTTAAAAAAAGGTAATGGGTTATTCATTCCCAAACTTGGTAAACGAATTGTTGAAAGATATGAATATTCGCAAGAATCAGATAAAAGATTTATTGAAATTATAAAGAATATAAGAATGGGACCATAGTATTTAATCACGCGCATCTTCGATCATTCGAGACAATGATCATTGTAAAGGAGTTTTGAATGGGACTTTGATTATCGCGCGCGCTCCGAACCCATCAATTAATTTGGATTTCCAATTACAATTGGAAACCATTGTTGATTATAAATTAAGTGATCAATATGCTTAATGGTAGAATATTTGAAGTTCCAACACTGGCTTGGTCTGGCAGGAAAAAACTTAGTTTGATGTTCCCGGAAGATTGGAAAGTGAATTTCTTTCCTATGACTGGTTATAAAGAGTCCTTATTAAGTGACTTTGAGGTCAAAAATGCCTTAAGAAACCCTATTGGAAGCAAACCAATTGCAAAATTAGCCAAAGGAAAAAGAGAAGCGGTAATCGTAGTGGATGATATGACCAGACCAACTAAAGCGTATCAATTACTTCCCATATTAATGGAGGAGTTGAAAAATGCAGGAATCCACGACGATCATATACAATTTATAATGGGAGGTGGATTACACGGCGCATGGTATAGACATGACTTTATAAAGAAAATTGGTGAAGAAGCCGTAGAGAAATATCCGATTTACAATCATAATCCTTTTTCTAATTGTGAAAAATTGGGTGAAACATCGAAAGGTACGCCAGTCGAAATAAATGCAGAATATAATTCATGCGATTTGAAAATAGGCATAGGCTCGATTGTCCCTCATCCTCAAACAGGGTATGGAGGCGGTGCAAAAATAATCTTGCCAGGGATATCATCTTTTGAGACTGTATATAATAATCATGCAGTTGTTCATAAAAAGAACCCGCCTAACGATTCCTATTTTGGATTTCTAAGAAACAATATCACTAGAGCCGATATAGAAGAGGCTGGAAAAATTGCCCATATGGATATGAAAATCGATGTTTTAGTGAACGGTATTGGAGATAGTGTTGCTATTTTTACTGGTGACTTGCAACAAGAATTCATACAAGCTGCTGAAGTGGCTAAAAATCATTATTCAACACCAACATTACCTAAAGATGTCGATATTCTTATAACCAACACTTATGCTAAGGCTAATGAAGCAGTTTTAGCATTAACTAATTGGAACCATGTAATGAATAAAAATAGCGTGATGATATTAATTGCTCAAGCACCAGAAGGTCAAACAACACACTATTTATATGGGAAATTTGGGAAAAAACAGGTTGCCCCTGGAGGAAGACAATTATCAAAAATTAATTTCAGCAAACTCATAATTTTTTCAGAATATAAGATAAAAGATCCTTTTCTACCAATAACGGATTCTGAAATGGTGTGGGTAAATACATGGGATGAGGCTCTAGAAGAGGCAAAGAATTGTTTTGATTATAATCCAAATGTCGCATTGATACCTAATGCCGATATCCAGTGTGATGAAGAAACTCTGTCTAGATTTTAGCTTGTATTCGGGTAATAGTTAGCAGTAGCGCGCACTAAAAAGGTTATATCTCTTAGTGAGAGGGCAGTAAAGGTAGTAAATTATTTAAAAAATGAAAGAACCCTTAACTCTTCAATCTCAACACTTAGCTTCCTTCCACACTTAGGACAAGCATGATCATATTCAATAGCTACTTCAGTGGGAGGTCGAACCTCTGAGCCACTATATAATACGTGTTTACAATCCTTACAAAAAATTTTTTGTGGCAATGAATAACTCCTCAATTTTTTTTATTTTTAATGATCTACTTTCAGTCTCACAATCAGCTTTTTATCAAAAATTATTTTCTATGCATGATCATATGTTTATGATTAATTCTATAAATAATCAGATTCATAGTATGCTAAATACTTTCGCCTACCTGTGTGTATCACTAAATCAACCTACATTGCTTATATAATGCTTAATGAAACACATGTCAAATTATATGGTGAAACGCAAGGTGCTTGAGGGAAGGGCTAAATTTACTATTCCTGGAAAGAGCGGTTTTACAGGTGTCGTATATATTCCTGCAGATATTGTCAAGGATTCTAATTTCCCTTTCAATTCCAATGATGAGGTCACAATAAAAATCCAAGGCAAGAAACTGGTGATGATGAGGTAAAAAGGTAATGAACCAATCTAAAAAAATTAAACCAATAATATCAGGGCAGGTTATTTTTAATATAATTACGAAAGAGAGCAAGCTAATTCAATTTGAAAATATTTTAGAAATATTCAAACAAAATTTAAAATTCTTAAGGAGAAAAACTGGCGCGTATATATTTTCGGGAGGAATAATATCAAATTTAGATTTAATTAAAAATAATAACGGCTCACTTACTGCCTCCATTAGATTCAATAAAGCCAAACCTTTTTTTCTTGATAATTTAACATCGACTACACTATCAAATTTCAACAAAAATTCGTTATCCTGCAGTATGAAAGGAAATTTTGATTTCGATAGAATAAAGAATTACTTAAAAGATAGCAGCGATTGGTTCGAAGAGTCAAAAAAAAATTTTTGTGCAAAAAAAAGATATGATAAAAAAAAGGTGCAGGTTACGGCCTATCCTAGTATGGCTATATTGAATCTTATGTGTGAATTTAATGGTAAAGAAGATACACTTGATCCTAATTCTCCTGGTAGAATCATTAAGAATTTAAGCAGAATAGGAGGGGGTACTACTTGAGTTTAGATTATAAGCAGAAATACTCTTTTGGAGCAGACTATGGAACGAGCTTTTTTAAATTTGGTTCTATTTTATGCGGAGAAGAACCGAAAATGATAGAAAATCGGGGATATTTTCCCAGAAATGATAATATAATGCATAACGCTTTTGGAGAAACAAAGGATATTGTTGTTGGAGATGAAGTCCCTTTATATCTTCAAGCAAAAGAAGATTTGACAGAAAATTTGATCTATCCTATGAAAAATGGAATTGTAGAAAAAAATAATTCTAGGGCATGGGACGTTGTTAAGGCAATTAGCCTATATGGGCTAGAGGCTTTTGAACCTACGGACAATGATTTTGAAGGGTTTAATATTGTCGCCTCTTTATCATCAATTGCACCAAGATATATGTATGAAAAAATATTCCAAATCTATAAAGAAATAAACGAAAGAAGAAAATTAATTAAAGCAGCCACCGTAATTTCTCAACCTCTGTCCGTAGCAATAGCTCATAAAGTTACTACATGTACTGTGATCGAAAGTGGACATGGAAATACACAAGTCTGTCCAATTTCACATTATCCTATTCGAAATGCAATTGTCCCAATAAACAGGGGGGGAGGCGATGCAAACTCAATAACTGCTGAAATATTAAAAGATTTGGGCTATTCAGACCTCGCGAGAGAAGAGGCTTTTGTCACAAGAGCTAAAGAAAAACTTGGACTCATTCCAGTTGATTTTGAAAAATCCGTTGCGAAAGCTAAAAAACATCCTAAAAAATTTAAAAATAAATTTAAGATACCTGGCACCAGAATTGTTGTAGAGCTGGAAGAAAATACTTGGACAAGATTTTTAATAGGTGAATATGTGTTCGATCCAAATCATGAATTATTTACAAGCTATTTTAAAAGAGGATTGCCAAAGCCCAAGGATATAAGAATTGGAGATTTATTATTCAAAGGAATGCTCGATTTTGGTGAGGCTATCATAGAAGCTGTTGAGAGATGCCCTGTTGAGTTGCAACCTCACTTGTATAGAAATATACTACTTTCAGGTGGAAATTTCTGTTGGGAACAACCTTCAATGCAATTAAAAGGACTAGCCACTTCAGCAAATTCTAAAATAAAATTATTATTGCGAAAGAAAGGCATAACCAACGTAAATATTAGTATGACAAATGAACCTCAATATTCAGTTTGGCGAGGAACAATAATCTATGGTTACGCTGTACCAGAGAATTATAATTGGAGTTGGGAACAGTTAGAAGGTTGGATTTCATTTGATTAAATCCAACGATCTTAGGGTTGATGAATACTTTCAATCCAGGGGTATGCAGCCCTTAGATATAAGTAGTTTAGGATTGGAAAAAGATAATTTAAAACCAGATATAGCTTTCACGGATAGTAATAATAGGATATTTGTTAAAATTATCGATTCCGGGCCGCTTAATGAAAGAAGTGCTTTATTAGACGCAGTAATGAAATCGGTTGATTTTCTAAAAGAAGCTAATGCAGCTTATCTTTTACTTCCAAAATTGTACGCATCAATCATTGACGGAAAATTATTTTATAATCATGGAGTAGGTTTGTTGACATACGATAAAAGAGGGGCAATCCAAGAAATTATTAAACCAAAAATATTTTCGCAAATTAATAAAGAAAATTTAGTTAAAATGCCTGAGGAAACTCTTATTGAAATAAACAATTTGAACAAACGTATAAGGTCACTTGAACAAGATTTTAGTAAACTTAAGGAAGAATTGGATGAACTCAGAGTTAAAAAAGTCAATATAGAGACAAATGAAGATGGACCTAAATCGTATAGCTTGAATGCTGAAATTCATGATGATGCCCCAGAATTTATGAAAGACAATCCATGGATTGGAATATTATCAAAAAGAGGGAAGGATTGAGGGGGAATAATGACTGTGGGTATTGAAAATATAAATCGCGTTCCATTAAGAGTTATTAAAATCGTTCTAGATTTAGATGATCCTTTCGGTCCAGAATTAACATTAGAAGATTTCATAAGATATTACAAGGAAATGCCCCAGCCTCCAAAATATAAGATTGTTTGTATTGAAATAGCAACTTGTACTGAGGATAATCAACCAGTTTTAATAACAGAGTGTGGGCAATGCGATAGATTTATTCGAAGGTTCGATGGAGAAATCTATTGTAAAGGTTTTTCATCCTGAAAAAGACGATCATAAAATATATAGAACGAATTTGAGGAAGAATAAATAGAATAAAAATTTTTGGGAATATATTTATGAAAGAAGCTATGTTTTATAAAACGCAGGATAACAAATTTGTTTGTTGTTTTTTATGCTCTCACAGATGCACTATTCCTGAATCAAAAAAAGGGATATGTAATGTTAGATTAAATAAGAACGGCGTGTTATACACTTTAGTTTATGGTAATCTTGTATCCGAAGCAATAGATCCTATAGAAAAGAAACCTCTTTATCATTTTCATCCAGGTTCTCTGACCTATTCCATAGCCACGCGTGGATGCAATTTTAAATGTAAAAATTGCCAGAATTTTGAAATATCGCAAGTAGCAAATGAGAAGGAACTAATTACTGGAGAATTTACAAAGCCTGAAGATATAATTTTAGCTGCTAAAAAATATGATTGTTTGAGTATTGCTTATACCTATACTGAGCCCACTATATTTTTTGAGTATGCTTTTGATACAGCAATCCTAGCACATGAGAGCGGCCTTAAAAATATTTTTGTAACTAATGGATATATCACTGAAGAGGCTCTAATCAAGATTAGCCCCTTTCTAGATGGAGCCAATATAGATTTAAAATCTATTTCTGATAATTTTTATCGAAAAAATTGTGGAGCAGAGCTCCAACCTGTTCTTGATTCGATAAAATTGTATAAAAAGTTAGGAATATGGATAGAAATAACAACTCTTGTCATTCCAACACTTAATGATACTGAAGAAGAATTCAAAGGAATTGCAGATTTTATCAAGAATCTTGGCAGCGAAATACCTTGGCATATTTCTGCATTTCATCCCACTTATAAGATGTTAGAATTTCCCAGGACGCCTTCATCTACTCTTAGAAAAGCAAGAAAAATCGGGTATGAATTGGGTCTAAAATATATTTATACAGGAAATATACCTGGTGATGAGGGAGAGAACACCTATTGTTTTAATTGCGGGGATATTTTAATTAAAAGATACGGTTTTCAATTAGCAAATAATAAAATTCAAAATGGAAAGTGTCCTAGGTGCAACATAAAAATTGATGGGATTGGTTTTTAGATTCATTAAAAACTAATTTAATGATTTAATAACTCATTCTGAACTTTCTTACTCAATGTCACGATCTCGCGGAATATGGATTCAATTTGGATATTATCCAAATCGTGTTTTAATGCAAATTTAGTAGCATTATCATATACTTCTTCCTCTCGGTTCTTATCAATTATGGGCAAATTTTGTCTTTTTTTAATTAATCCAATTCTTTTTACTGTATCCATTCTCTCCATTAGGAGTTCTAAGATCTCTATATCTATTTCATCTAATTTTTTCCTAAGCTGCTTAATCTCTTTCATTTTTTCCACATTCTCTCAGGAAAATTTTTGGATAAATCTAGTAACCTGCACCTAATGACCATAATACAAACAAGTTTAAACATACATCAATAAAAGTAAAATAAATTGATTTATGCTGACATAAATAAGGATATTTAATTGATCGAATAAAAATTTTGGAGAATTTCACTGGATGAGGTTAATAGTTGAAAAAACTAACAAAATAAATGGAGTTTCAAAAGTCCCTAGTTCAAAATCTCACACTATAAGGGGCTTTATATTTGCTTCACTTGCAGAAGGAAAAAGTAAATTGAAAAACGCATTAGAATCAGAAGATACTAGAGCCGCGATAAACGCTTGTTCAGCATTGGGAGCAGGGATTATAAAAAAGTCCAAGGGAGAATTTGAGATAACTGGCTTTGGTGGATATCCAATTATTAAAAAGAAAAAAATTAACACGCTTAATTCAGGGACTACAACAAATTTTATTACTTCTGCAGCAGCTCTAGCCGATGAAAAAATAACCATAGACGGTGACGACTCCATAAGGAAAAGACCGATCTACCCTCTCCTATTAGCGTTAAAAAATTTGGGTGCAAAAGCATCTTCGATCAATAATAATGGCTGCCCGCCCATCGAAATTCAGGGAAGAATGATTGGGGGGACAACGGTATTAGATTGTAAAAGTTCTCAATACCTGTCGAGTCTGCTAATAACTTGCCCTTTATTGAATCAAAACACAGAGATAAAGATCTTCAATATTTGCGAGATTCCATACATTGAGATGACGATGAAATGGTTAAACGAGCTTAGGATAAATTATCAAAATCAAGATTTCCAAAAGGTCGTGATTTATGGGAGACAAAAATACTTCCCATTTGAAAAAACAATTCCCTCAGATTGGAGTTCTGCAACTTTCTTACTTGTAGCTTCAGCTATGCTTGGGCAGAATGTGGTTATAAAGGGATTGGATCTAAACGATACCCAAGCAGATAAAGATGTTTTTACATATCTAAAAAGAATGGGTTCTGATATTAGGGCCAATGAAAAAGGGATAATCATTAATAAGTCAAAACTATTTGGTTGCGAACTTGACCTAAATAACACACCCGACGCATTACCAGCAGTTGCGGTTTTAGGGTGTTATGCAGAAGGAAAGACTACTATAAAGAATGTTACTCATGCAAGAATAAAAGAGACAGATAGGATAAACGCTATGACTAATGAATTATCAAAGATGGGGGCAAAAGTCCAAGAGACCGATGATGGAATGATCCTCGAACACAGCAGGTTGAAGGGGGCCGAATTAAAAGGCTATAATGATCATCGGGTGGTCATGGCTTTAGGTCTTGCAGGCATGATCGCTGAAGGAATTACGGAGATCGACACAGCTGAAGCTATAAAGGTAACATTTCCTAATTATATTGAGATAATGAGTAAACTTGGCGCGAAAATGACCATGGAGGTTTAATTATATGTTAGGAAATACATTTGGAAGATTCTTTAGGATTACTACATGTGGAGAATCTTATGGGATAGGAGAAGGGAGTGGTTTAGCTGTTATTGTGGATGGTGTTCCACCTGGAATAAAAATAACTGACGAAATGATTCAGAAAGAGATGGATAAAAGACGCCCCGGAACAGGAGAATTGAATTCTCCGAGAAAAGAAACTGATCAAGTTCACATCTTCGCAGGAATTGGGCCAGATAAAGTGACTACAGGCGTTCCCATCGGAATGATTGTCTATAATATGGATACTCAAAAAATTCACATCGATCAGTACCATGACTATAAGGATCTCATTAGACCAGGTCATGCAGAATACTCTTTCTTTCTTAAGTATGGAGAATGTGCTGATTGGTGTGGCGCAGGCAGAGCCTCAGGAAGAGAGACAGTAGGCAGAGTGGCTGCAGGGGCTGTAGCTAAGATTCTTCTTGCAAGAGAGAACATCGAGGTAATTGCCTATACCAAGGAATGTATGGGTATAAAAGCAAAAGAAATGGGTTTCGAAGAAATTAAGAAAAATTATCGAAAAAACGAGATAAACTGCCCAGATCCCGAAGCAGCCAACAGAATGATAGATAATGTACTTGAAGTTAAGAAAGAGGGTGATACAGCAGGCGGCATTATTGAGCTAATAATTCATAATATTCCAGGTGGCCTAGGCGAACCTGTTTTTGATAAATTTCATGCAATGTTATCCCACGGAATAATGAGTATTGGGGCAGTTAAAGGTATAGAATTTGGAGCTGGATTCGGATGTAGTAAGATGAAGGGTTCAGAATTTAATGATCATCCATATCTTGAAAATGGAAAAGTCAGGTTCAAAACAAATAATGCGGGTGGCATATTAGGAGGAATAACAACTGGCGAAGATATAATTGCTCGAGTGGCAATCAAACCTACTCCAACAGTATCAGTAGAACAGCCTTCTATTAACATGAAAACTATGAAAGAAGAAAAATTAAGTCCAATAACAAGAAGAGATGCTACATTACTTGGTAGAATTTACGCTGTTATTGAAGCGATGGCCGCGATTACTACAGTCGACGCTTTATTTATAGATCGTGGCTGGGAAGGCATGGCAAGACTAGATAAGAAATGGACTGATTTAAAAAGAAAATAAACTACTCTTAACAATGTAACTGTAATTTTCCATAGCATTTCTTAATATTTTTTGCTAAATTTACTAATCTCTTGTATGATAGCATCCTTCATTGTCTTTATAGGAGCCTTCATTCCTGTCCAAATAGTAAAAGCCATGGCACCTTGATAGATCAACATATCAATTCCATCTATTGTTTTTGCTCCGACCATTCTGGCATCACGTATCAATTTAGTCCCAACCGAATTGTAGACAATGTCAAGGACGCATAATTCTGGATTTAAAAATTTAGGATCGACCAAGCTTTCATATAATCCTGGACTCAAACCGATACTTGTTGCGTTTATTAGAATATCTGCATCAATTAATTGTGTTCGAATAACTTCTTTTGAGAGTTGATCCCAGACAATATTTGCATTGATTTTAAATTTCAGATTTTCAGCAAGTTTTTTAGCCCTTTCCTTGGTCCTGTTAAGTACCACAACTTTTTCAGCGACCTGAGATATATGGTAAGCAATTGATCTAGCAGAACCGCCAGCTCCGAGCATAACTATTCTTTTCTTTCTTGGATTTATTTTATGACCTTCTATGGCTTTAATAGCTCCAATACCATCAGTGTTATATCCAATTAATTCATCGGCCTTGTTTAGTATAGTGTTCACAGCACCAATATCTCTTGCTTCAGGGTCAATTCCATCTAAGAATTGAATTATACTTTCTTTGTGCGGAATAGTCACATTAAGGCCATGAATTCTTAGAGCACGCATGCCTTCTATCGCTTCTTGAAGCATATTTTCTTCAACTTTGAAAGCTACGTATGCAAAATCTAGATTTAGTTTTTTGAAAGCTGCATTATGCATAATGGGACTTAGAGTATGTTTAATTGGATTCCCTATTACTCCACAAATTTTTGTTCTTCCAGAGATTTCCATTCAGGGATTTAACCCCAACCTCTCATATAATTCTCTCATTCTATTAATTTCTAATTGACCGGGCGCAGTTTCTTCTTTTTCTTCCATCGATGCAAAAGTGAGGTGGGCTCCTAAAATTGGCGAAATAAATCGAGATGTTCTGCCACTTTCGCCCATAGCAAAACATACAATTCTGGCTTTTTTATAATTGCAACAAATGAAATTTAGTAATTTCAAATTATCCTCGAATTTTCTGGCAGTTGTAATAATCTTACATATATCAGCGCCTTTGTCTATTTCTCTATTAAGAATTTCATTAATAATTTTGATAGAGGGGGTTTTTTTGAAATCATGAAAAGATATTATTACCTTTGAATTCAAATAATGAAATCTTTTCACCAATTCTACTAAATTCTTTGTCGATAATTCTAGATCGATGTAATTGAATCCTTCTTTTGCTGCTTCAAATAGTATTTTTATTCTTTCTTGATCATTGCCAGCAAAGAACCCTCCCTCATTGATTGCTCTATTTGTAGCTATGAGTGGTGTATTTGTTGAAGCCACAATTTTCTTAAAATCAAAAATTTTGATTTTATCCAATCTAATTTCTATAAAATCAGGAGAAAATTTTTCTATATTTTTTATATTTTGGAGGGATTCATCAATATTCTTAGGCATGATAGACACACATATATTTACTTTCAGCGTTCTATCACCGTTTCTTTTTCAACCTTTACTCCGAAATGTCTTCCTCCTTCTTCCAATCGAACTAATATTTTATCTCCTCTCTTTAGTTCGGTCACTGATTTGGAACCTTCACTAGTTACAAGTCTTATTGTCTCGGCATTCTGTAATATAGTCCTAAACGTACTAAGCCGAGTTTTGGCCTCTACCAACATCATAGGTCGCCATTCGATCTTTACTCTACCAATATTAGTTACTCTTGCCTTTCCAGTCCTATCCACTATCATAACCTCATCCCCAGCTTTCAATTCTGATAGATAATTAGTTTTCTCAGGAGATACAAGGATGTATAATGATACTGGTCCAGCATTTACTCGAAATGGCCTTGTTTCAACAAATGAGCTTTCATAAGTTTCCGATTCTACTAAGAAGAGTCCTGAGGACTGACTACCAACTAACATGCCCTCTCCTTTTTTCATCAAATCCACAGTATCGATGCAAACCCTTGCTCCCATCCCAATGGGTTTTGTACTAATTATTTCAGCTTCAGAAATCTCAATTTTTAGAGTTGATCTTTTAATAAGAGAAGAAGTTTCAATTATTTCTTCAATGCGGGAGGTTTCGAGAACAATGCCATCTGCTCCAATTTCAAGAGTTTTTAGAGCTATATCAGCTTCTTTTGAGCTGGAGACTTTGGCCAATAATTTGCATTTTCCATGGGCTTTAGCTATTATATTTTCTAGAGGAATAATTTTCCAATCTGGGCAATTCAATAAAATATAATCAGACAATAAGTCTAATGCTTTTGAGACAAATTCTTCATCTTTTCTTTTTTTAATTGTTATTTTAATGGCAATTTTTTTTCCAGATTTTTTTAATTCCAAAATTTTATTCTCATCGAGCTCGTCTATAAGAAATATATCACTTGATTCATCTTTGGAACATACTTTTATCTTGTTCTCTTTGGTCAATGAGATTAATCCATCATTTTCTATTAGAAAGATATTACAGTATTGTGATGAGGACTTAATTAAGGCCTCTCTGTTTTTTTGTGGTAAATTTTCATCAATTTTAAGCCAAAATTCCTTCAATCATCTCTCTTCCAAAATTTTCATAGCATCATTAACTGAAGCCCCTTCATGAACGATTGATGAAAGTGCCTTAGCCATTAATTTTGGATTTTCATGTTGAAATACATTCCTACCAACTGAAAGTCCAGCGCCTCCTGCTTTTAGAGAGTCTTGAACCATTTGAAGGACCTCTGTATTTGTTTTTGCTTGAGGCCCACCAGCAATAACAGTGGGAACTGGACAGCTAAGAGTCACATCTTTGAATGATTCAATATCTCCAGTATAATTTGTCTTAATAATATCAGCTCCAATTTCAGCTCCTAATCTAGCAACATGACAGACCAATTCTGGATCGTGTTCATTCTTTATATCGGGGCCTCTTGGGTACATCATCGCAAGGAGAGGAAAGCCGTATTTGTCACATTCATCAACAATCCTACCCATATCTTTGAGCATTTCATTTTCTTCCGAACTTCCAACATTTATATGAACAGAGACGGCATCTGCTCCAAGTCTTATCGCCTCTTCCACAGAACAGACTTGAACTTTCCAATTCGGTTTCTGACTTAGTTTAGTTGAACCATTTAGATGAATGATTAAACCCATATTTTCGGCATTTACTGTTTTTGCTATTCCCTTATGTACAAGAATTGCATCAACGCCTCCCTTCGAGAGTTTATCAACAATAATTTGCATATTTTTTAGGCCATTCACTGGACCAATTGTAACTCCGTGATCCATTGGAACAATGAAGGTTTTTCCATCATTTCTAAAGATTTTTTTCAATCTTCTATTTTTTCCCCACTTCAAAAATTTTCATCCCCTAAATATATTTTTTTGTTTTTAAATACTCAGCATTTAATATCGAACATCCTGCAGCACCTCTTATCGTATTATGCCCAAGAACGACATATTTAATTCCTTTGAGAACTTCATCCTTTCTAACACGACCTACTACAACAGACATGCCATTGCCCTCCAACCTATCAATTCTTGGTTGTGGTCTATCTTCCTCATGTTTTACGATAATAGGTTTTTTAGGAGCTGAGGGCAGCTTCAATTCTTGAGGATCACCCGAGAATTTATCCATAGTTTCGATTATCTCCTCTGGTGACGCCTCCGTTTCTGTTTCTAAAAATACTGCTAGTAAATGCCCATCGATTGTAGCAACTCTGTGACAACTTGCCGATATTTTAAAATCTGCTATTTTGAAGGGCGCACCAAGGATTTTCAATGTTTCATTTTTAATCTTTTCTTCTTCGTTTTTTATAAACGGTATTACATTATCTATAATATCAATCGACGGTACCCCATGATAGCCTGCACCCGATATTGCTTGCATAGTTGAAATAATAGCGCATCTGATTCCAAATTTTTCAAATATTGGCTTTAATGAAAGAGATAATATTGCGGAAGTACAATTAGGATTGGTAATTATGGCACCGCTCCAACCTCTCCTTCTTTTCTGTTCTTCAATTAAACGAATATGATCTCCATTTACCTCTGGATTTAGAATTGGTACATCTTCTGCCATTCGATGTGAAGAAGCATTGCTGAATACTGTATATCCAGCTTTTGCGAAATCTTCCTCAACTTTTCCAGCGATACTTGACGGAAGAGCTGAAAAAATGATGTCTGTATCATTCACTGATTCGAGAGTGGTTGGCATAACTTCAAGTTCGAAAATATTTTCAGGAAGATCACATGAAAACTTACTACCAATAGCTTCACCATATTTCAAACCTGCGCTCCTCTTTGAGCCAGCAACAATAGATATATCAAACCAAGGATGGTTCAATAGTAGTTGAGTGAATTTCTGACCTACGATGCCTGTTGAGCCTAGGATTGCCGTTTTAATCAAGAAGAGTCCTCCAATGCTTTTTCTATCAATTCTTTTGCATTTTTTGATTTATCCCAATCAATGAAAACTAATATACTTGAAGTAATTGTCAATATTCCAAAAATATTGATTCCTTTTAGTCTCAAACTCTCTGAAATTAAACCAACAACTCCTGGAGTCTGTTCTAGACCAACACCACTAATCTTTAGAAAACCAAGTTTTTTATGAAAATTCATAGCAATTGTTTCTTTGTGATTTTTCACAGAATTGTGAATGCCTTCAAGCAATTCTTTGAGATCCTTATTCTCCGAGACGTAAAAAATTGCCGAGTCATGATTTAATGACATACCTTCTAATTTTGCATAATAATTTATCTTTTCAATTAATTCATTTATGACGTCAGATTTTTCAGAAATTTCTTGACCAACTACCGTAACCATCACTATAGGCGAATTGCTCATAAAATGAACCTTCAAATCGCTACCAATTCCCCCTGTTATAATAGTTCCATTTGCAGCCAGACTTGGTTCCTTATAATGAATTACTCTCACATTCGTTTTGGGAGATTTGTATTTGAGTGCTTTAATATGAATGAATTTCGCACCCGAGTCTGCTAATTTGACTAAGTAATTCACATCAATTCTAGGAATTCTTGTTGCATTTGGGAAAAATTTTGGATCGGCCGACATTATTCCATGAGAGTCCGTAACCATTACTACTTCTTTTGCATTTAAGGCTTGAGCAATTATAAATGCAGTAGCATCACTACCACCCCTTCCAATAGTACTTATTTTCCCATTACAAGTCTTACCAACAAAACCAGCAATCACGGGCACTATGTTATTCTTAAATAAAGGTTCTATGTTTTGCCTTATTCTTGTCTTGCATTGTTCAATAATTGGGTTTGCATCAGTAAAGTTTTCATCAGTGATTATAGGCCAGTCTTCATCGGATGGATCAAAGTATTTCACTCTCAAATCTTCTGATTTTGACTTTAAGGCTGCCGTAAATATTCTAATGCTAGTTCTCTCCCCCATTGATAGAATATCATCAGCGTCTGTTTTTTCTAGATTATTATTAGAAGATTTTTCTAGAATTCCTAGCAACGAATCTGTTGTTTTGCCCATGGCTGAAACAACTACTACGACGTCTTTACCATTATTTACCTCATCTAGTACAAATTTAGTTGCTTTTAATATTCTGTCACTATCAGCAAGGCTTGCCCCGCCAAATTTTATGATTATTCTTTCTTTATCATTTGAGTTATTGGAATTTGGCATTGATAATCCTCCTGAAAGAATTAATAATCTGCAGAAAGGTCCATGGAGTGTGCTCTATAATACGTTGAGTTATATTGAGTGTTTTTACTAGAACTATAACTATTTTATGCAAGCCTATAGTTTTAAGTAGATTAATATTTAATGCCAAGTCTGAGGGGATAAACGTCATCACCGAAAACAGAGTCACCCAAATTAGTTCACCTTAAGCATCAGTAAAACATCTTTGTAAGAAGCTTGAAGAGATATATTAATTTATCGAAAATTATTAAGATTTGTATTAAGACTATTATTACTACTTAAAGAGATAATACTGGAGATAATCTTTTGAAAGATCCATTAAAAGATATTATTGGAAGCTTAGGTTCTGAATTAAAAGAGAAAAAAGTGGTACTTTGTATAACAGGAAGCATTGCTGCAGTTGAAAGCCCAGAAATTGCGAGAATGTTGATGAGATATGGTGCTGAAGTTCATACAGCAATGACTATGTCAGCTCAAAAAATAATTCAACCTGTAGCTTTTGAATGGGCTACAGGAAACCCGGTCATTGTAGATTTAACTGGAAAAATTGAGCATGTGCAATTAGCTGGAGAATGGATTGGGAGAGCAGATTTGGTGCTTATTGCACCATCCACAGCAAATACCATCGGCAAAATTGCAAATGGAATTGATGATACCGTGGTTACAACAATCGCAACAACAGCAATTGGATCTAGAATTCCCTTATTAATAGTTCCAGCAATGCATGTGTCGATGTATAAACATCCAGCTTTAATCGAGAATATTAAGAAATTAGAATCATTTGGAGTTGAATTCATCGTTCCCCGCATACAAGAGGGTAAAGCAAAGATACAAGAAGCTCAAGAGATTGTCGAGAGAGTTATTAGTAGACTCTCTGAAAAAGATATGCTCAATTTAAAAGTGTTAATAATGGCTGGGCCAACTATAGAGCAAATAGATCCTATAAGAGTCATAACTAATAAAAGTTCAGGGAAGATGGGAATGGCTCTTACAAAGGAGGCGTTTAGAAGAGGTGCGGATGTAAAATTGATTTATGGTCCTGGACAAGAGATTCCTCCATCTTACATTGATTGTATTCGGGTGGAGTCAACTGAAGAGATGTTTAATGTTGTTATTTCAGAATTAGAATCAAATGATTTCCATTTTGTTGTTTCCGTTGCGGCAATTGCGGATTATACGCCCTTAAAGAGATTTGATCATAAGATTGTATCAAGGGATACCAAAGAGCTCTCTTTGAAGCTTAAATCCACTCCTAAGATTATTGAAAAAGTAAAACAGATTAGTCCAGATATTTTCTTAATAGCTTTCAAAGCAGAACATAATATTAAGAAAGATGAGTTGATCAATAGAGCTCATGAAAAATTAAAACTAGTTAATGCCGATCTGATAATCGCAAATGATGTGGGTAAAAGTGGAGTGGGTTTTGGAGAAGATAAAAATGAAGCGTTCATAATTGATAAAGGAAAAAAAATAATCCATATTTTACCTTCATTAAAAAGTGAAGTTGCAAGAAAAATTTTTAGTAATGCTTTGGAAAAATTTCAAAAAAAAGAATAATAAATCACAAAAAACCTCTAACTACATATCCATTTAATTTTAGCAAAGCAAGCCGTTAAAATAAAATAGATTAAGACTAAAATTCAGTCTTTTGAAGAAAGATTAAATAATGAATTCTTCGTTCTATGTCAGTAATTGCGCTTTTTTTAAAAAAAATCCAATAAAAATCTAAACTTTCCCATAATAATTGTAGTTGAATTCGACAAGAATAAAGAAAATAAATTATATTGTAAGTTTTTCTTGCATTTAAAATGTCGAGGAGATGACTATGGAAAAAAGATTAGATCGGGATAATGAAGAAGAAGAAGATTTGGAAGAGGAAGAATGGGACGAGGATGAGAGCTTGGAAGAAGAAGAGTGGTAGTTATAATTTGTCCAGATTTTGATATTAAACAGGTAAAATCGAATTGGCATTTCATGTTAGGTTGAATATTGAATGGTTAGAGTGGCTGTAATTGATAGGGATAAATGCAAGCCAGAAGACTGTAAATCAATCTGTTTGAAATTTTGCCCAAAAGTTAAGAACAGAATTGAGGCTTTAAGAATTGATGAAGAACTTGAAAAAGCAGTAATTATTGAGAAACTATGTAGTGGTTGCGGTATTTGTGTAAAGAAATGTCCATTTAATGCCATTCAAATAATTAATATTCCTGAGGAAATTGAGCCTGAATGCAGCCATCGGTATGGTAAAAATACATTTAAACTTTACCGATTGCCAACACCAAATAGTGAGATGATAACCGGACTAATAGGAGAAAATGGCACAGGAAAGTCTACAGCGCTACGTATCATATCAGGAGAGATTAAACCAAATCTTGGAAAATACGATTCACCGCCCGATTGGACAGGCATTCAAAAACATTATAGAGGAACTATACTTCAATCTTATTTTGATAAATTGGCATCAGGTAAGATTAAAATTTCATATAAACCGCAATATATCGACAAGATTCCAAAAATGGTAAGTGGAAAGGTCATCGAAGTTTTAGAAAATATTGATGAACGAAATATACTAAAAAAAATTCTTTTTGATCTTGAGCTCATTAAAGTTATCAATCGCCCTCTTAATGCCTTAAGCGGAGGGGAATTGCAGAGAGTTGCTATAGCTGCAACCTTGTGTCGTGATGCTGATATTTACATTTTTGATGAGCCATCTAGCCATTTGGATGTCAGTCAAAGAATAAAAATTTCTAAAATAATAAGAACCCTCCCCAATGAGGGAAAAACTGTTCTTGTCGCCGAACATGATCTTGCCATGTTAGATTACCTTTCAGATCAAGTTTCGGTAATATATGGTGAACCTGGAGTTTATGGGATAATCTCTCATAATCATGGTGTTAGAGTTGGAATAAATATATATCTCAATGGATTCCTTCCCGATGAAAATATGAGATTTAGGAATGATTCTATAAGATTCCATATTAGACCCCCAAGAGAGAGTGAGGATTCGGAAAAAGAAAGCAGGATCCTTTGGCCGAATATGAAAAAAGATTTTGGCGATTTTAAATTAGAAGTCGATGGGGCTTACATAGACCAAGGCGAGATCATTGGCATACTTGGACCAAACGGAATAGGCAAGACTACTTTCATAAAATTATTGGTAGGAATTGAAAAACCTGATAATGAGTCTATCTCGCCTTTTATCGATCTATCTTTGAGCTATAAACCCCAATACATATATACAGAATATGATGGGACAGTTTCATCTCTGTTGAAAGACGCAGTAGTTGAGAATAAAAATTCAGATTTTATAGAAAATGCCATTATAAGACCGCTGAAATTATACAAATTTTTGGATAGAGATGTATCAAGTTTAAGTGGCGGGGAACTTCAAAGAGTGGCTATTGCCACTTGTTTGGTAAAGGATGCGAAGATCTTCTTTCTTGATGAGCCAAGCGCTTATTTGGATGTTGAGGAAAGACTAGCAGTGGCAAAAGCTCTAAGAAAAATTGTTGAAGATAAAGAAGCTTATGCTTTTATTGTAGAACATGACATTGCAATTCAAGATTTCATGGCAGATAGATTATGCGTTTTTTCAGGAAATCCCGGTACAAATGGACGATCTGAAGAACCACTTAATCTGAGGGGGGGCATGAATAAATTTCTAGCAAGCATGGAAATTACTTTCAGGAGAGATAGAGAAACGGGTAGACCCAGAGTTAATAAAACTGACAGTAAAATTGATAGAAAACAGAAAGGTCTGGGAGAATATTATTATATCCCTAGAGAACAAGAGACTGAACAAAATATTTCTTAATTTTGGATTCATTAAAAGTTTAATTAAAACCTAGTGCAAATATTTCGCTAATAAAATTTCAGGTAGTGTAATGAGTTGCCTAATTATTGTCTCGAATGTGGAGGAGTGCTTAATTACGATAAATCTTTAAAGCAATATACTTGTAAGAGTTGTGGACTTACATTTACGTTCCAACAGTTAATGGAAGATAAAGATAAAACCTTTGTCAGAAATGTTAGTGAAGAAGAAATTAAGAAAAAAAGGCAAAAAGAGTATTTAAAATGGTGGCTCTCTAAAAAAACGTAATGAACATTATCGAACGTAAAATTATTAATAAGATATATTTCTTTGACTGAAAACGAAGTCTTGTATATGTATATAGTACTATTTGTAGGCATGGCAGGCTCAGGAAAATCTCGTTTAACGGCTAGTTTTGGCGATTGGTTAAAATTGACCCGCCAGAATGTTATTTTTGTCAATTTAGATCCTGGAGTAACTTCACTACCATACAATCCAGACATAGATGCAAGAAATTATATCGATTTTTCAGCTTTGATGGATGAATATAAACTTGGTCCAAATGGAGCTTTACTCGTAGCATCAGATCTTATTGCAGATCATTTAGAAGAAATTAGGGAGGAGATAACCGAAGTTAAACCTGATATAGTATTGATTGATACACCTGGGCAGATTGAATTATTTGCATTTAGAGAAAGTGGCCCGTATATCATGGACTCAATTTTAGATTGCCCAAAAGCAACAGTTTTTCTATTTGATGCCCCTTTTTGTAGAAATCCTCTAAACTATATTTCAAATGTATATCTTTCAATTGCTGTTTATACGCGATTGATCCAACCTCAGGTCTATGCGTTATCTAAGATAGATTTGATTAGGAAAGAAGAACTTAATAGAATTCTTTCATGGACAAAGAATATTGATTTTCTGCAAAATTCTCTTTGGAATGAGGGAAGAGAAATATCATCATTAATTAATGACAGTTTAATTCGCATTATCTCAGAGGTAGGTTTGGATGTACGGCCCATTCCTGTGTCCTCTATCGAGGATCATGGATTCCCTGAAATAAATGCGGAATTAACTAGATTAGTTAGTAAAGGAGAGGAAGAAAGGCCTTAAACTTAAATTAAAGAATAAATCTATACATTACCAAAATATTCATTATAAATTCAGTTAGTCATAGCTAACTATTGAAAAGGAGATATTAAAGAATGAGTGATAAAGTCTCTGAAATAATAAAGAATGCATTAAGTGAAAACAGGATTAATCTTTTAGAACCTGAAGCTAAATCGATATGTATCCAATATGGCTTACCTACGCCTGAGTTTGACGTTGCCTCTAATCCCACAGAGGCAGAAGAATTTGCCAATAAAATAGGTTACCCTGTAGTTTTAAAAATTGTTTCTCCTGATATTTTACACAAGACTGATGCAGGTGGAGTTGCTGTAGGATTGAAGAGTGATAATGAGGTAAGAAAAGAATTTGAAGAAATTCTCCGGCGAGTTCGTAGTTACAAAGAAGATGCTGAAATAAAAGGTGTTCTTATACAAAAGATGGCCCCGGCATCAACTGAAGTAATAGTCGGAGGTTTGAAAGACCCCCAATTTGGCCAGACTTTAATGTTTGGATTAGGAGGTATCTTTGTTGAAGTACTAAAAGACGTAACTTTTCGAATAGCACCTATCAGTAAAAAAGATGCAAATGAGATGATAAAAGAGATAAAAGCTTACCCAATATTGAAGGGGTACAGAGGTCAGCCTCCTGCTGATGAGAATGCAATATCAGAGATTTTGGTAAATACATCCAAGTTAATGATTGACCGCCCAGAGATCAACCAAATGGATCTAAATCCAATAATGGTCTATGATAAAGGTGCTAGTGTTGTTGATGCAAGGATAATACTTGAGATAATAAAGAGTTAAGGTATTAGACAGATAAGCACGAGCTAGTTATTAGACAGATAAACTATGGAAATTGAAAGTTATGCTTAATGAGATGTGCAACCTCCAATTCATTGGAATAAAAAATTTGGAAATTATTACAATTTTTTTAGGGCCCACGTTTTAAATCTTTTACATTAACTCCCATATTTGTTCAGAATGGGCATTATGGGGAGTCATTTTCATAAACTGGTTTTAAGAAAAAAATTTGAAAATGCATCCCCATCAGGATTTTACAAAATGATTAAAATAAAAGTAAATTTTTTTGGAATTTTGAAAAATTATGCTGATATTGAATTCATTGAACTCCGATTAGAAGAACCAGCTACAATTGAGTGTGTGCTTATTAAATTAGCTAATAAGATTAATGGTTTTGAAGGACTTTACAAAAAAAGTATCAAAGAAATAGAATCTGATATAATCATCGTTTTAAACAACAAAGAAATTGGAGTACTTAACGGATTAAGAACCATTGTTAAGAATAATGATAATCTATTCTTAATACCTACAATACATGGTGGATTGAGTGATCTAAATATCAATAATTAAATTTCTGTTATTTCACAATTTAATCCTTCTAATACCTGTTCTGCCTTATTTGCATCTAATTTAATAGTATATAGTCCCTTACCGGTTCTCAGCTTAAGTTTAACGAGATTTCCTGATCTCCTAACCCGACATTCCATTGCTTTATTAGATAATTGAATAAATTCTTCGATATCTAATATCTCTTTTGGCAAATCTATAACCCCATCACAGATGTTATAATAGATAGAGAAGAAAGTTAAAGATATTTGTCAATTAATTCAGAAACAATATCATCCATACTTGCTTTGCGAGTTATGCATGCTTTTTCTAATTTTCTTACTAGATCCTCATTTAATCGAAGACTTACTATAACTTCATTATCGTTCATTTTAACCACATATGAGTGCTATTTATTATCTAATATGAAGATTATTTATGATTTATTTGTATTCCCTATTTTTAAATAATTATTTAAGAGTGTTCTAATTTCTAAAGGTATTTTAATGGACTTTACACTTTTTTTGTCAATGCATATATATACACTATGACCGCTAACAAGTAATCTGCCATCAATTTTTTTAAAGATGTTGTGCTCAAATCTCAGAATTTTTTCTCCAATATCCTCAATTTCAGTTTCTAACTCAAGCAAATCGTCAAATCTTGCTGGCGAATGGAATTTAGCGTAAACTTCTCCAATAACAAAGGATACATTTTGTTCCTCATTATTTATAATAATACTTCCATCACTTGAATATTGAATTCCAATGGAGCGAAACAATTCTATTCTACCTACACTAAACCATTCAAGGCATCTTACATTATATGCAAATCCAGTAAAATCCGTATCTCCAGCTCTTACTCTCAAAGATATCTTACATACATTTTGCATCAGAAGGACCTCTTCTAATTCTTTAGAATTAGATTTAATTAATTTTAATTTTTGAAGAATTTATGTGTTATAGTAAATATTTTTTTGATTCACTTACCTTTAAGAACGTACTTAAGGAAACTCTTTTAAGCCAATAACTAAATTTTTTGGGTTAATCAGATCATGGTTGTAAAAGGAAAATGAAACGAAGCTATAAAAAAATATCAATAAAACATAATAAATTTGAAGTGGGTTTTTTTTTATCACTTTTGACGTTAGCTTCAATAACCATAGAGATCTACTTTATTGAATATATGATAACTCACGGTCTTGAAAATAAAATACTAAGAATTGGTCTCTCTGGATTAAAATTTGGGTTCCCAATTCTATATCTCCCTATAGCGGGGATAGTTGTTGTTCTTCTTTCCTCTTGGATTTTTACAATAGAAAAATCTTATACAAAAAAAATTCGAGGATCTTTAAAAATAAAAAAGTCAATTTATTTTTTAGAGATTTTTAATGCAGTAACATATTTGTTATTAGGTTTATGCATTTTCTTATTCTTACCCAATATACTAGGCTCAAATTGGGCTCTTAGAAATCTATTTCTTGCAAGTAAAAATTTCATCTTTCTTGACGTGCTTATAGAAAATTTTTACAGTATATTTTTCTCATTCATAAATATCTCTGCTATTTGGAAATATGTCATATTACAAATTTTAGCATGTATTGCATTAGTTATATTAGCATTATCTTTAGGAGTTAGAAATAAAAGCAAGTGACAAATCGCATCTTATTAAAAATTATTATTTAGATGATATAAACCGCTTGAAATCGCTCATCGAAGATTTCTCTCTTCAATGCTTTTTAGAAATGTTTCCTCAGAATATAAATAAAATTCTAAATCACCTATTAATCAAATATATTATGACTGAATAAAAATAAAAAATATCAATTAATGATATAGGTTTATAAAATGGAAAAAAAATGCGCGATATGTGATGGTCTAGATAAGGAATTCAATTTATGCGAAATCCATCTTAAAGCATACGAGAATCTGAATGTGGGTTATGAGGACTGGGTAAAAGCATTAAATAATGAACTTTCAATGAATGAGTGTCTTAATCAAATTCTCAATCTGCAAGATACAGGTAACGCCATAAGAGAAGTAGCTACATATTTGTTGGAAAATAATACGAGTTTAACTCAAAATGAGTAATACATTGATAATCTGCGAAAAGCCAAGTGCGGCTCAACATATAGCAGAAGCCCTTAATTCAAATAAAGAAGTAAAGAAGGGGATAAAATATGGCATGCCATATTTTAAAATAACAACAAAAGATGGGGATGCAATTGTATGCTCTGCAATTGGTCATTTTTATCAAATTGCCCCTAAATACAGATACAATAGAAGAAATTATCCAATTTACGATCTAGCGTGGAAGCCGAAATACTTAGTCGAAAGAGGAAAAGAAAGACAAAAAAAGTGGATAAAAGCAATAAAGGAATTTGCTGACGGCAGCGATAAATTCGTCGATGCTTGTGACTATGATGTAGAAGGTTCTTTAATTGGATATTCAATACTGAAGTATGCCTGCAAAAATTCTGATAAAAGAGCAAGAAGAATGAAGTATAGTACTTTGACTAAAAAAGAGTTATTAGAATCTTATGAAAACTCAAATCCATCATTGAATTATTCTTTAATAAATGCTGGAATCAGTAGGCATGAATTGGATTGGATATACGGAATAAATCTATCTGTTGCATTAACTGAGTCGGTAAGAAAATATAGCAAAAAATATTTTACACTCAGTACAGGGAGAGTTCAAGGACCTACTTTAAGGTTCATAATCAATAGAGAAAAAGAAATACTTACTTTTGTTCCATCACCTTATTGGATTATTAAAGCCTATGCTGAAATAAATGGAGAAAATTTTGAGGTAGAATATGAAGTTGATAAGCTAAAAAAAAAATCCTTTGCAGATGAAGTCGTACAACAATCCCGCGGACAAACGGGCAGAATTGAAAAATTAGATCAAAAGAATTTTCACTTATACCCTCCAACACCCTTTGACACAACTTCTCTCCAAATAGAGGCTTACAGATATTTCAGATTTTCACCACGTCAAACATTGAATATTTCACAACGTCTATATTTGAATGCTTTAATCTCTTATCCTCGAACATCAAGTCAAAAACTTCCTTCATCAATTGGATTTTCAGCCATATTAAATAAACTCAGTGAAATGTTGGAATATCAGAACCATACTAAAAAGATCCTATCATTAAAAAAATTATCGCCTTATGAGGGGAAAAAATCAGATCCAGCCCATCCCGCAATTTATCCGACAGGGGTTATTCCAAGTAAGAAATTGGAGACAAAAGATAAGAAATTATTTGACCTCATAATTAGAAGATTTCTAGCAACTTTTGGAGAGAATGGATTAAAGCAAATCAATAAAGTTTCTATCAGAGTAGCTGATAAGACATTTTATCTACGAGGGCTAAGAATCCTAAAAAAAGGCTGGATAGAATATTATAAACCTTTTGCAAAATTTGAGGAAAATTTACTTCCTATTTTAGCAGTAGGAGAGAATGTAAAGTTTGTCAGAGTAAAAATGGAAGAGAGAATTACAAAACCACCGCCAAGATATAATCCCAGTAGTATTGTAAAATTAATGGAGGGGGAACGTATTGGAACTAAGACTACAAGAGCTGATATACTTGATATTCTTTATCGGAGAGGATATGTGAGAGAGGATAGAATTATTGCTACTCCACTCGCATTCAAAATAAATGAGGTATTAACAAAATACTGTCCAAGCATAACTGAAGTATCCTTTACACGCGAACTTGAAGACATGATGAGTAATATCGAATTAGGTGAGGGAAAAAAGGAAGTAGTAATAATTCGGGCTATTGAAAAACTGAAGGAGATTCTTGGGAATTTACATGAAAAAGAGATTGAAATTGGGAAAGAGCTATTTGATGTGATAAGAAAAATAAAATTAGATAATAATTCCTTAAATAAACGATGTCCAAAGTGTAATTCAGTTCTTTACATAATTAGAAGTAAAAAAACCAAAAAGAGATTTATTGGATGTTCCGGCAATAGAGAAAAGAAATGCAATTTTAGCTTACCTCTTCCTCAGAAAGGGACATTAAAATTACTGGATAGGTACTGTAAGAAATGTGGTTTCCAATTAATACAAACTAAGATAAAAGACAAGAAACCAATGGTTACGTGCTCTAATTGCTTTATTAATGAAAAAAGAAAATCTACAGTTAGACAAACGGTCGGATCAGAATTACAGAAAGTTGGAAATAAATTAACAGCCAGAAATCTTATTTAGAAGAACTATAAGAAGATTCTACTGCTTTGAGGGGGGAAAAGGGCATTGATTTTCCAGCTATCTTTAATACAAGTAACCATATTGATACTTGCGACAACCCTAACGATTATAATAGGTATTTATGCAACTAATTATTGTCTTTTAGCAATCATATCATTACGATTACGGAAGAATAAACTTATTGTACCGAAAATCACCAAGTGGCCAACAATATCAGTACACCTTCCAATTTATAATGAAAAGAATGTTATTGCCCGATTATTAGAATCGTGCATTAATTTTGATTATCCTAAAAATAGATTCGAGATATTAGTGATAGATGATTCTAATGATGGCACTACTAAAATAGTAAAGTCTTATGAAGAAAAGCATCCTAATCTTATAAGAACCATACATAGAAAACGAAGAGATGGATATAAAGCTGGCGCACTGCAAGAAGCTTTTAAGAAATCTTCTAGCGAATTTATAGCAATATTTGATGCCGATTATGTTCCCCCAAAAGAGTTCTTAAAACTAATGGTGCCCTTTTTTTACAACGATGATAAGATAGCTTTTGTTCAGGCTAGATGCGCATATTTGAATAGAAATTTCTCCTGGGTCACAAAAGCAATTTCATTGGGGATAGACGGTTACTGCTTTGTGGATCAGAAAGCTAGACATAGTGCGAAACTGTTGGCACATTTTAGTGGAACCGGTGGAATATTTAGACGCAGGGCGATAAAGAGTGTTGGTGGATGGCAATCGGATACATTAGCAGAAGATTTGGATCTATCGATGCGATTACAACTTAATGGATGGAAATATAATTATCTGCCTGATGTGATATGCCCTGGTGAGATACCTCCAAGAATAAAAATGTTTATTCAGCAGCAATACAGGTGGGCGAAAGGTTTTACTCAATGCTTTCTAAAACACTGGAAATCGGTAATTAAATGTGAGAGTCTTACACTTTTTCAAAAATTTGAGGCGCTTATGCAATTGGGTACTTATTTCATCTATCCTTTTTCATTTATTGCCATGCTATGTTCTGTCTTTCTATTTTGCGTATTTCCTTTGAATTTCTTTTTCCATGATTTTTGGAAGCTGATATTCGGTCCAGTAATTTCAATGATTTCAGCAGTCATCTATTCCTCACCATTTGTTTTTTATGGTACGGCAATATTTGAATTAAATAGATTAAATAAAAACCAGACTACTAGTCTTAAGCGAATATTTTACATACCTTTCTTAGGAATCATAACAATGCTTTCTAATACAAGAGCCATATTGGAGGCCCTTTGGCTTAGAAATTCTCCTTTTAATCGAACTTATAAGTATGGTTTCATTGATGAGTTGCGCGATAGCTGAAGAAAAAATGATATCAATAATTCTTCCAACAAAAAATGAGCCGCTTGTATGTGATTTGATCGAAGAAATAGCAATGATAATGAAGGGACTAAAGAGGCCTTATGAAATACTTGCAATTGACGATTCTAATGATGATACTTTTATGAATTTGGAATTGTCGGAAGCGAGGGTAATCAAACAAACTAGCAAGGGATTAGGGGGCGCTATAATTGAGGGATTTAATAATGCAAATGGTACTTTGCTGATAACTATGGATGCTGACCTTAGCCACCGACCAGAATACATTCCAAAATTAATTGATAAAAGCGAGAAGGGCTTCGACATTGTTATTGGTTCGCGCAGAGAGCCTGGAGGCAAGATTATCGGCTGGAATTTCACGAGAAAGATTATTTCAGCAGGTGCGAATTTTGTTGCGCGATACATCGCGGGAATAAAGGTATCAGATGTAACAACAGGGTATCGTCTATACAAAAAGGATGTAATAAAGGATCTATGTTTAAATGAGTTGAAATCGAAAAATTATTCCTTCCAACTTGAGGTGTTATCTAGGGCTGAGGAAAAAAAATTAGAGATAGGGGCCATTCCAATTGCTTTCTATGATAGGGAGAGGGGAAAATCAAAATTATCTAAAAAAGAAATTTTTTCCTTTTTAATAACAGCCATTAGAATAAGACTTACAAAAATTAAATCATTCAAATTTTTTCCTACTATCGATAAGAGATAAAATAGAAAGTAGGAAAAAAATTGCAAATAAAATAAATGATAAATGGAATATCTCGGTTAGGATATTTGGTGCGAATCCTACTAAATTTGTTGATAATCCAAGTGCCGCCAATAAAGTAACAATTATGAAAGGGGATATAATTATTGCAAGCCATAGCCCCCATCGCTTTAACAATAACAAACCTATACTAGAGATTATGGAAAATATTGATAGAAGAATTATCCAATAAAGTGATTTATCATATAGAATTGGATATATGATCATAAATATGCCTATAAGAAAGTATAATATAGATGGAAGAAAAATTCTATAGTCAAGAGAACTCAGTTTAATTCGATTCATAAATTAAGCTAACACCTTAACTCTTATTAATTAATTTTTTGTAGCAAGATTGCTTTTAAATTTGTCAATATTTTTAAATCTATCTAATTATTACAATCAATTTGTGCCTCTAATAATGTATAAAGAATCCAAAAAAATATTTCAATTCTATTGTAGTCTAAATTCTAAAAATTTTGCAGGTTGCAATACATCATTTGATGATGCAAAATATGTGATACTCGGAGTTCCTTATGATAAAACCAGTACTTATAGACCTGGTTCGAGGTTTGCTCCGTCACACATTAGGGAGGCGTCTCTAAATATCGAAACCTATAGTTTTAAAACAAATCTTGATTTAGAAGAAATTAAAATTTGTGACCTAGGTGATCTCAATATTGTGGATAGTCTTGAAGAGACTTTAAAACGTTTGAAGATTGTTGTCACTGAAATAGTTAATGCTGATAAAATACCAATTGTTATTGGTGGAGAACATACAATAACCACTGGAGTGTTCAAATCTTTAAAAGAGAATTCAGCATTAATGATTTTTGATGCGCATTTAGATTTTAGAGAAGAATATATGGGATCAAATTTCTCACACGCAACTTTTGTAAGGCATTTAATGAATGCCTTGGGACCGGAGAAAATAATCTTAGCAGGCACAAGAGCTGTTAGTAAAGTAGAAGTGGAATATGCAAAAAAAATAGGATTATTTTATATTACAACAAATGAAATTCAACAAAATGAGGCTAATGTAATCATTAATAAAATTAAATCAAAAATTTCTGACCTTAAAAAGGTATATATTAGTTTAGATATGGACGTTTTAGATCCCGCATATGCTCCTGCGGTAGGAAACCCAGAAGGGTTTGGAATAAATATAAAAGATTTAATGGAAATAATTTATGGCTTGCGCGACATTCCACTTAGTGGCTTTGATTTAGTGGAAGTTGTACCGCACTATGACCAAGGCGTAACAGCAATTCAAGCTGCAAAGATTATTTTTGAGATAATATCCCTTACTGAAAGTGTTGCCAAGTAACAGCAAATATATATATTTACATGAAAAAATAATTTAATATGTTGATTTTACATTAAAGCACGCTTTGAAAGATTGCTTTCTTAAAAAGGTATTTTTGCCATTTTAATGATCTGAAGAATTTCAAAATGACAAAATCCCCTATTAGCCTACTTTTTTGAACTTTCTTTCTCTTTTCTATAAAGCTCCCTAAACCCAAGAGCACAGACATAACTGAAGCTTTAAAATAAAAAAGATAATCTCGTTTACCCAACAAGGTTAAAATAAAAACCTCAAAAAATCGAAACGCTAAATTGATAGGTAGTAACCACATCAGGTTCTTTAATTCAAATATCTTAATCATTGTAAATAACATATTTCTGAGTCCAAAGAAATTGCGAAATGCCGATGGTTTGCCAAAAGATCCTCCAAAGATGTGATAAACAATCGAAGATGGAACGAATACAACACGGTATCCCGAGATCCAAGATCTTAAACAGAGATCAACTTCTTCGCAAAATGCGAAGAAATCATCATCAAAACCACCAAGTTTTTCAAAGATGTGCCTATCCACCATCAATACTGCCCCAGAGACATAAGCTACATTCTCTAACCTATCGAAAGATCCTTTATCCTCCTCAAAAAACCCTCTATCAACTGGAATGGAGAATAAATTTAATACTCCTCCAGCAGAATATAATTGATTTCGGGTTCTGTTTAATAGAATCTTTCCACCACATATAGCAACTTTAGGGTCAGAACAGATCTGGACAAGGGGTAATAACCATTTTCTAGTAACTTCGATATCACTGTTCATAAATACTATATATTCATATTTAGCCAGTTTTGCACCTCTATTACAACCAGCAGCATAACCTAAATTTGTAGAACTCTTTTCTATTTTCACAGAGGGAAAGAATCTTGAAACAAATTCTACACTGGCATCCTTAGAAGCATTATCTACCATAATAACCTCAAAATCTTCTGGATAAATGCTTTTCATCAAAGATGAGAAACACTTCTTAAGGAAAGGTTTACCATTATAATTTACAACAATAATACTAACACGAGGAAATTTAAAATTCGATCTTGAATACATAAGCTACCACAAGGATCGGCATTCATAACTCTATTGAACCATAAGGATTTAATTTAAAATATTAATATAATTCTAGGGATTTTTGGAATAAAATAAAATTTACTTGTTTTCATTAATTATTAATATAACTAAAGTATGCCGAATGATTATTTAGTAATGTGATTTTTAGGATTATTAAGCAAAATATAAAATGTTGCCTGCCATATATAGAAAACTATCAAATTTAAAATCCTGAAGTATCGTTTTTTGATTCTAAATCTAAGCATCGTATACAAATGCGCATGCTTGATTTTATGGATTTGTGGATACATTTGAAAATTGTGTTTGTATGTGATTATTATTCACCACATATTGGAGGTGCAGAATTAGTCTATAAAAGATATTGCGAGGGACTTGCTAAAAGAGGACACAGTGTGAGGGTGATCACTATTAAACACTCCAAAGGAGTGCCTAATCAAGAATTAATAAATGGAGTTGAAATTCAAAGAATAAATACATTTAGAAATTCAAGGTACCTATTCATACTTTTTTCTATACGTAAAATATTCATGTATGTAAAAGATGCGGATATAGTCCACTGTGCTTTCTTCATGTCACCTTTTTCTTCGTTCCCTGCCGCCAAGCTTTGGAACAAACCATTAGTTGTAACGGTTCATGAAGTATGGGGAAGAATGTGGTTTAGATTTGAAAAAGACATTCTAAGAGCCTTATTCAATTATTTAGGAGAAAGATTACTTACCAACATACCTTACGATGTTATCACCTGTTGCAGCATATTTACTTTTAATTCACTTCGCATTCTAGGTGTAAGAGAGGGTGCTATTATATATATTCCAAACGGCGTAGATTTCGAATTTTTCAAGCCAAGGATTAAAGAAGCAAAATTGAAAAGAGAGCTTAACTTAGATGGTTCTAAGGTCTATATGTATTATGGCAGACCTGGTATAAGTAAAGGAGTAAGGGTTCTCATAAAAGCTGCAGCTTTAATAAAAAAGAGAATAAATAATTCAAAATTACTTTTGATTTTAGACAGGGAGCCCATTAAAGAGTATAAAAATATAATTAATTTAATAAATAAACTAAATCTTTGGGATCACATCCGTTTGCTGGATCCTGTTCCTCGAGAAGATTTACCGAGACATATAGCTTTAGCTGATTTGGTTGTAGTTCCATCTTTAAGCGAGGGATTTGGGTTTACAGCAGTAGAAGCTGGAGCTATGGAGAAACCAGTGGTAGCTACCTATGCAGGTTCATTACCTGAAGTTGTATCCAATAGGGATTCTGGTTTGCTTGTAAAACCAAATTCAGTTAGTGATCTCTACGAAGCTATATGTAGTCTTCTTGAAAATGAAGACGAAGCTTTACAAATGGGTAGAATTGGACGGGGTCTGATAACCAAATTTGATTGGAATAAAAGCATTGATTCAATTGAAAAATTATATGAAAAATTGTTGGACGAGTTTTTATAATAATAAATAAAAAAACATTATACATTATTTTTTGCTAATTTTAATTTTTCAAGATAAATCTAAGATATAGACTTTTATTCATTATTAAATTTGTTAGCGAACCTAATCCCTAATTATATTTTTAGGCAAGATTATATGCTTTATATTAAGAATCTTATTAAGGCGTCTTTTTCAAAACTTTGAGTGAAATGATTATATATTAAGAATTATATAAGCCGCGAATTAAAAACGGAACTAAATACATTTGTTTCTATTGGTGAAATCGAATTGAAGAAAAATTTAGTGAATCCTAATGAATTGCCCCCACCTATCAGTAAATATTCACACGGTGTTATAATTGAGAATAATAACATGAAATTAATATTCGTTTCTGGTCAAATCGCATTAGATCTAAAAGGGGAAATTGTTGGCATAAATGATGTTTCAAAACAAACTGATTATGTATTTAAAGAAATTAAAAAAATCCTCGAAGAAAGCGGCGCATCATTAAGAGACGTAGTAAAAGCAACTATTTTTGTTACGAGTATGAATGATTATCAAAAAGTGGCTGATGTTAGAAATAAATATTTTTCAGAGAGTCCTCCAGCTACGACCTTTGTAGAAGTCAATAGGCTTGTTAAAGATGGTTGTTTAGTAGAAATTGAAGTGATTGCTGCAATATCAAAATAAAATCCATTCTTTTTTTAGTTAAAATTCAGATTTCTTGATTTGTAAAATAAAATAATCAGAGTTTAGGTAAAATCGTTTTAGTAATTTTTATTTTTATGGGTACTGTCATTATGAGACTCACTTAAAAAAGAAGTTGATTGTATATTGGTCAAGCTTGAAGAACTGATAACATTACATAATGGAAAACTTCTACTTTCTGGGAATGAGGCAATAGTAAGGGGAGCTATAGAGGGGGGGATAAAAGTTGCAACGGCTTATCCAGGCACTCCTTCGACAGAGATCATCGATACTCTTTTCAAGATATCTAAAAAAGTTGGAATATATGCTGAATATTCTACCAATGAGAAAGTAGCCTTGGAACTCGCTTCAGGAGCCGCCATTTCTGGTGCGCGAGCTCTATGCTCTATGAAACACGTAGGATTGAATGTTGCATCTGATGCATTCATTACTCTTGCCTATACGGGAGTCAGAGGGGGGCTTGTAATAGTTACTGCAGATGATCCCTCATGCTGGAGTTCACAAAACGAGCAAGATAACAGATACTATGCGCGTCTTGCAAATGTTCCAATGTTTGAGCCATCTAATAGTCAAGAAGCAAAAGAAATGACAATTTCAGCTTTTAAATTGTCGGAAAAATTAGAATTACCAATTCTTTTAAGAACTACTACCAGAATAAGCCATACATTAGGTCCTGTTTCTTTAAATCCCATTAAAAAGATTTCATCACATGAAGAATTTGTTAGAGATACTGAACGTTTTGTCATGGTCCCAAAAAATGCATTAGTAATGCATGATAAATTATTAAAAAAAATGAAAAAGGCACTACAAATAAGTGAGGAATCTCCATACAACAAAATAATCAGGAAAGAGCATAAGGAAATAGGCATTATAGTCTCAGGAAATCCGTTCAATTACGCATACGAAGCTAATGAAAGACTTGGATTGAAAGCTTCAATCCTTAAACTTGGAATGAGTTTTCCATTACCTGTTCAACAGATACTTGATTTCATTAAAGACTTGAAAAAAGTAATTGTTGTTGAAGAGCTAGAGCCCATACTTGAGAATGAGGTCAGAAGTATCAGTTCTAGCTTGAAACAGAGACCCATAATATATGGAAAACTAACGGATAATTTTCCCAGAAGCCGAGAATATTCTACAAAGATAGTCATGAGTGGTTTTTCTAAATCCCTTAGTTTAAAATCAATTCCTGAAAATATTGATCTTACAAAAAAAACTTCTAATTCTACTCCTTCCAGACCTCCGGTCCTCTGCCCAGGTTGTCCCCATAGGGCATCCTTCTACATATTAAAAACTACTCTGGGAAAGAAAGTTATATACTGTACTGATATAGGTTGCTACGCACTCGGGATACAGCCCCCATTACAAATAGGAGATTTGTTGATTTGTATGGGAGCCAGTCTAGGAACTGCAAGTGGAGTGAGTCAAACTTTAAAAGAGCCTGCGGTGGCTATTGTTGGTGATTCAACATTTTTCCATGCTTCTATTCCAGCTCTATTAAATGCTGTCCATAATAAGCACAGGATTGTCGTTTTAGTATTAGATAATCTTACAACTGCAATGACTGGATTTCAACCCCATCCTGGTGTAGAACTTACCGGATATGAAAAAATACCAATAGAAAATGTTGCAAAGGGGTGTGGAGTTAAATATGTCAAAGTAGTAGACCCCATGGATATTGATGTGGCAAAAAAAATAATCAAGAATGCAATAGCATTAGATGAACCATCAGTAATAATAATGAGACATATTTGTTCAATCTATGAAAGGAGACAGGGCGTCAGACATTATCCCTATAAAATATCAGAGAAAGATTGCACTAATTGTTTGGCCTGTATTAAAATACTAGGCTGTCCCGCCATTCATATTATTGAAGAACGAGTCAAGATAAACGATGTCTTATGTTGTGGATGTGGATTATGTGCCCATATATGCCCACAAAAAGCTATTAATCAAACTGGGTGAGAATTATGGATGAATTCAATATATTAATTATTGGTGTTGGAGGACAAGGTGTTCTTTTTACTTCTGAAGTGTTAGGAGAGGCTGCTATTAAATCTGGTTTAAATGTAAGAGTAGCAGAGATACATGGAATGGCTCAAAGGGGCGGTTCTGTAATATGCAGTGTTCGCTTAGGAAAAGATGTTTATTCACCAACTATTGATGAGGGGAGAGCTCATCTCATATTATCATTAGAACCGATTGAGGCCTTAAGACAATTGAAGTTTGCAAACCCAGAAACAGTTTTTGCGGTGAACATGAACAAGATAGAACCGCCTGGGATATATGTCTCAGACAAAAAATATCCAGAAATAAGTCTTATTTTCAACCGATTAAAAGCTGTTTCAAAAAATATTTTGGCTATAGATGCTTTAAAATTAGCGAATGAAGCTGGGAATCCTGCTACTCAGAATACTGTGATGCTCGGATTAATCTCTGCTTCGAAAAAACTTCCCATTAAAACCCAACTTTTAAAAAAGACCATAATTAGTTTGATCAAGAAAAAATTCCAAGAGTCCAATAAGATAGCTTTTATTCTTGGATTCGAAAACTATGAAAAATCTAAAATCGTGGGTTAGTCTTGATGTAAGAGAGTCAAAAATTGATGTTAAATTTTTTAAAAAGTGAATTACAGTTAGTTTTATAAGAAATAAGATTTCTAAAGTCTTAGAATTAAATTTTAGAATAATTAAAAAAACTGGTGAAAATATTGAGTAAAAGAAAAATTTCTAGACGAGAATACCTAAAGTACGCAGCTGCAGGAGTAGTAGTTGCAGCCGGTGCTATTGGTGGATACGCTGCTTGGCAATCTACAAGAAAACCTCTCGAAAAGGAGGAGATCATAATAGGTGTTTTGGCACCAATGGCGACCCGTCAGGGAAGTGTCCAAAGAGATGCTGCTGCCCTAGCAATAGAAGAGATCAATGCAACGGGAGGAATCTTAGGCGTACCGATAAAGATGGTTGTTGGTGATGATAAACTTGATCCTGATGCTGCTGTCTCAGAACTTAGAAGATTGGTAACGGTAGAGAATGCTGATGTGCTTACTGGTGGATACTCAAGTGGTATTATGGCTGCGACAATGGAGCCGATGGCCGAGTTGAAAACAGTATTTTTGGCAGATGCTTCATCTCCAGCGCATCCGGCGAAGGTAGCTGAGGACTATGAAAAGTACAAGTACTGGTTCAGAATAACCCAAAATAATGGTGCTTCATTCGCTTTTGACATGGCTGATATGATTGACATGTTGAGAGGGAAAGGAGTGCCTGTAGACAAAATATACATAATCAGAGACGAACATGTATGGGCTGATGATGTTGAGAAGTTCTTTAATCCATTATTAACTGAAAGAAATGTAGAAGTGGTAAAAAATGTAAAGATTCCTAGAGGCTATACAGAATATGAGCCATTAATTATTGAAGCTCATGATCTAGGTTCTCAAGTGATTTTGCCTATTGTTGCTCTTTCTGGAACAGGGGATGTCCTAGCTAAGCATTGGGCGACACTAAAGTTACCAGTATTACTTGCTGGACATGACCTAGCAGCGTTAGACTTGGGTTTTTGGGAGAAAACCGAGGGAGCTTGCAACTACTATATATTCATTGCAGATGGCGGTGTTGTGCAAACAGCCCCACCAACATCTGTGTGCACAAACTTTATTGAGAACTATACAAAGAAGTATGGACATCCACCAGAGGCGCATCAGGGTTATGGTGCTTACGATGCAGTTTACCTTTACAAAATGGCTGTAGAGGAGGCTGCGAAAGCTGGAGCGGCGGATCCATTAGATTCTGATACAATCGTCAAGTATCTTGAAAAGTTAGCCACCCTAGAGAGTCCTGTAGAACTAACCAGAAATATTGCATTTTATCCTCCGGGAGATGAGAATAAATGGGACCACGACTTAGCTTGGGGCGACAAATACGTTAGAAACTGGATATCAGAGTGGATTGATGGAAAGTGGTACCAAATATGGCCGGAGGACAAAGCCAACGCTGAACTAAAGCTTCCACCATGGTTCAAGTAGCATTAAAATTCCCTATTTTTTTTAATTTTTTAATTCAATGGAAATTGAAAATGATAGAACTTTTGATGAGAATTCTCGTTTATGGTGCAACTTTAAGTGGAATTTATGCTCTTATCGCCTCTGGTTTCACGCTAATATTCGGCGTTTCAAGAATAATGAATTTTTCTCATGGAGCTTTTTTTATACTTGGGGCTTATTTTGGAATTGCTCTTATTCATGGTATCGGTCTTAACCCATATCTTTCTATTATAATCAGCATTCTTATAGTAGGATTACTAGCTGCTGCTATGTACAAGAGCATAATATCTCCGGTTAGAGAACATGAGGTAATGGTTATAATTGTAACTCTGGCGTTTGCTTTGATCGTTGAACAGGTTATTCTGTTAACTTTTGGCGAACACGGAATATCCTTTCCATCTGTGATCGAGGGTGTAGTAATTGTGGGAACAGTACTCATACCAAGTATGAGGCTCTTTGTTCTTGCGGTTGCAATCATCGCTCTAATTATGCTTTGGACATTTATCGGTAAAACAAGGTTGGGAAAGGAAATTACAGCAGCATCTCAGGATGCTGAGGCGGCAATGCTAATGGGTTTAGACGTTGATAGGTTGTTAATAGTTACTGTATTCATCTCGGCCATTCTTGCAGCATTAGGAGGAGTGCTGTATGCTCAAGTCTATGCAGCTAATCCATTTATGGTACTTAAATCTCTAATCTTTGCCTTTGCCATTGTCATTCTCGGTGGACTGGGAAGTGTTAAGGGAAGTATAATAGCAGCCTTCATAGTTGGATATATATTAACAGCTGTGATCGTTCTCTACGGGGCAAGATGGTCTGAATTTGTCGCTCTGTTTTTAATTATAGCTATTCTGGTGCTGAGACCTTCTGGACTATTAGGTGTGAAGGAACAATGATGAACAAATGTCTTAAAAGCATCAACTTCAAGGACAAAAGAATTTTGGGAATATTAGTTATCTTGTTCATATCCATAATTGTATCTAGATTCGCTCCAGATGCATTCGTATACATTCTGGGTTTAACCTATCTCTTTATAATTCTTGCAGTAAGTTGGGATATAATAGTTGGTTATGCTGGACAGATAAATCTTGGGCATACAGTTTTTGTTGGTATAGGGGCCTACACTACAGCTTTACTGCAGGTCCCTTCAAGATTTCAAGGAACTTTTTTTGAGTTCCTATCTGAAATGCCTCAAATACCAATTTTCGCCTCGATTCTTTTTGGAGGAATAGCGGCTGGAATAGTTGGATTTCTGATAGGAGTTATAACTCTTAGGCTCAGGGGATGGTACTTTGCTTTAGTCACAGCGATCCTGCCGTTTATTTTCATAGAAACCACTATTATCGAGAGTGAAATATTTGGTGGGGAAGAGGGATTTTCGATTGGATTGGAAAGAGCGCTTGCTCCAACCAGTCTAGGAAAGTATTACATCGCCCTAGCTCTTATGCTCGTGTCTGTAGTCATAATGTTTACGATAGTAAATAGCAGAGTGGGTTTAAAATTTAAAACTGTAAGAGAGGATCTCAATCTTGCCGAGGCCGTCGGAATCAACACGGTAAATTACAAAGTCTTAGCTTTTATAATAAGTTCCTTCTTTGCGGGAATTACGGGAGCAGCAATAGTTCACTATAGGAGTACCGTATCTCCTGGTCTTTATGATATTCCATTAATGCTTCTAATTATCCTTGCAGCAGTTATTGGAGGACTGGGCACAATACTCGGCCCTATAATCGGGGGACTTATTGTCTATTTAACAAGGTATTGGTGGCTGAAAGGTGCTATAAGTGCATTTACAGTTGCTGGGCTTCCGATAAATGATGATATAATTCTTTATATAATTCTCATTGCCCTTGCGATTCTTGCACCCGAAGGGCTATGGGTAAAGGTTAGAAGGTTCGTTAGTGAAACATAACCTTTCGATTGAATAAATCAAAGTAGTTCTACGTAATGCTTTTCCAAGTCCCTAAAAAACTCAACTGTGCCTTTTTCAACTATTTCTCCATTAACCAAAATATTCACTCTGTTAGCTAGTTTAAAAGCTAAACGAATATTTTGCTCTACTAATAAAATCTGTATCTCTGTATCTTTTTGTATTTTTTTTATAGCATCCCTCAGACGTGATATAAGTTTAGGCGCTAAACCCAAGGATGGTTCGTCCATTAAAAGAAGTTTTGGCTTAGACATTAAAGCTCTACCTATTGCCGTCATTTGTTGCTCTCCCCCGCTCGCCATCTTAGCAATATGGTTACTTTTTCTCTTAAGATCCGGGAAAATATCATAAACTAACTCTAATTCACTATCGCAATGTTTAGTCATTGCTCCAAGTCTTAGGTTATCCTCAACAGTCATATCAGGGAAGAGTCTCCTTCCTTCAGGGCATACTCCAATGCCTTTAAGTACTCTTTTATGCGGTTTAAGATTTTTTAGGTCTTCACCGTTAAATGTTATTTTACCTTCAGTTTTTACCAGCCCAATTATCGATTTTAAAAAAGTTGTTTTTCCAGCGCCATTTGGACCGAGCATGGCAACGGTTTCACCTTTTTCAACATCAATATCAATATTTTTTAATATCAGTGCCTTTTCATAGTAAGCTTTTAAATTTTCTACCTCAAGTACTTTCATAATCAACCCCTAGATAGACATCGATTACTCTTTTGTCTTTAATTACCTCTTCAGGAGTCCCTTCAAATACAAGTCGACCATAGTTCAAAACTATGACTCTCTTAACAATACCGAAAAGTTCTCTTAGCTGATGCTCAATAAGAATCATTGTCATATTTTTCGATTTAAGTTTATCAATATTTGTACCTAATTCTGCACCTTCCCTTGGGCTTAAACCTGAAAAAGGCTCATCCAACAATAGCAATTTGGGATTTGTTGCTAATGCCATTCCGATATTTAATCTCCTTAAATCCCCCTGCGGAAGATCTTTTGCTAGATAAAGTCTCTTTTCCCAAAGCCCCAATTCCTTTAAAAGTTCCTCCCCTCTATTGGTGATGACCGAAAAGTTTTCTAATACAGTAATATTTTTAAAAACCCTTATGACTTGAAAAGTTCTACTCAGGCCTAGTTTAACTAACACATGTGGTTTTTTCCCAACTATGTCCTTGCCGTAAAATTTTATGCTTCCAGATGTTGGTTTCATAAACCCTGATAGAATGTTAAACAAAGTTGTTTTTCCAGCGCCATTTGGACCAATGATGCCCAAGCATTCTTGCTCTTTTAACTGGAAGCTTACATTACTTAATGCTTCAAGCTCCCCAAATTTTTTTGTTAAGTTTTTAACTTGAAGCATTGAGCCACACATAAATAACTCATTGAAAATTGTACAATATTTAAATGTTGTCTCCATTGGTTCTGGAAAGTCTATGTCGGAAAATTAGGTTGTAATAAATAATCGGATGATTATTGCCTTGTTTCCTTTTGGATGCTACTTTTCTGATTTAGCATGTGCGCTGCAAAATGAATGAACTTAATTGTTTTGCAGAGGGGGAATAATGACTCTGGATTAAATTCTGGGAGGAGAAAAGCTATTTAGTATGTCAAAGTTTAATTTAATCAAGAAAAAAGTGATCTGAATGGTTACAGCATTTGTCATGATCAACGTAGGAGTTGGATGGCTCCGCAAGGTTTACACTCGCACAGACTATAAGGAAAAGCTCATGAAGGTGACTGGTGTAAAGGGAGTCTATCTCATCTTCGGACGTTATGACCTAATGGTACATCTAGAAGCAGAGACTTTGGATGATATACCACGGATAGTGGACGATGAGGTTAGAAATATCCCAGGCATCATGCGAACCGAGACCTTCATGGCCTTTTAAATCTATCTGATATATGATTCAATTTTTAGAACTGATTATGGGATTGCGAGTCATTGTATTTCCTATCCAATAACCAGCACCTAAAATGCAATATCTAGCTGCCTTGATCTTCTCCAAAAATTAGTAAGACAAATCCCGCAGTTAACGCGCGCACTATGACATATCAAAACACTATATGTATCATATCAAACGTATTTTGACCAATCGATAAGAAACAGATCAAATCAAATGTTTTTTGGGGAGAATCAGCCATCTATATTTTTCTATTATCGATTACCCTCTTAGCTTTTCCTAATGATCTAGGTAGGCTTCCTGGTTTCTCCAACTTTACTTTCACAGATAAGTTCAGAACATTTCTTAGATCGTTTATTACGTCTTGTCTTATTTTTAAAAGCCTTGGTTTTGTTTCTTTGGAGAACTTTTCTGCTATTTCCACTATAATGGTCATCTCATCTAATTCATGTTCTCTGTCGATAACTAATTGGTAATTTTCACTAAGTTCAGGAATTTTCATTAGAACAGACTCGATTTGCCCTGGAAAAACGTTTATGCCTCTTATTATGAGCATATCATCTGCTCTACCAAGGATCCTCATTAATCTAGGATGGGTTCTGCCACATTCGCATTCATCTGAATTAATATAGGTTATGTCGCCAATCTTATACCTTATTAGTGGCATTGCTTCTTTTGAAATAGTAGTTACTACAAGCTCGCCTTTTTTACCCTCACTAACCGGTTCACCTGTTTCAGGATTAATAATCTCTACTATATATTGGTCTGCCCATATGTGAATGCCATTTTTATATTTACATTCCATAAATAACGGACCGTTAAGTTCTGAGGTCCCAAAGACATCGTAAGCATTTATCCCAGTCGATTCTTCGATTCTTTTTCTCATATCCTCAGACCAAGGTTCAGCACCGAATAATCCGACTTTTAACTTAGTATCTCTACTAAAATCGATACCTAAGTTCCTTGCTACTTCCGCAATATGCAGAAAATATGATGGTGTGCATGCAAAAGCAGTTGTTCCTAAATCTTGCATGAGTTCTAACTGCCTCTCAGTCATTCCTGCTCCAGTTGGCAGAGTTGTGGCTCCTACCATTTCGGCGCCATAGTGAAAGCCCAATCCCCCTGTAAATAATCCATAACCATAGCTATTCTGAATTATGTCACTTCTTCCCACTCCGAGAGATGTCAAACCTCTTGCCAGAGATGTTGACCATTCATGTATATCGTTTCTTGTATATCCCACAATTGTTCGTTTACCAGTAGTGCCAGAGGAGGCGTGATATCGGATAACCTGATCATCAGGAACGCACAACATCCCGATAGGATAATTATCTCTAAAGTCTTTTTTTATAGTAAAGGGTAACTTATGTAAATCGTCTAAAGTTTTAATATCATCTGTATTTATTTTAGTTTCTTTAAATTTTCTCCTGTAAATTTTTGAGTGATCTTTGACATATGCTACTAATTGCCTAAGTTTCTTTTCTTGAAGTTTTATTAACTCAGATTTTGGCATTCTCTCAATAAATGGATCCCAATAATCCAAATTGTTCACCTTAAAATTATTTTAACCTTTAATGATATATTTGAAAGGTTTAAAAATATTCTCGCCAACTTGGGCTAATATAAAATATTCTTAAATTCATTTATTAAAACGTGCACACTAAATCAGAAAGTAGAATTATTACTCTTCATTACTGTAGCTGGAGAAGTTGGTTCTAAAAAGGACGGGAGTAAAAAACTCATAGAATATTACTCAGAGACTGGAGTCAGCTGGATCTCTTTGGTTAAGTTAAAAAGAATGCAAAATTACCACGGCTCTAATTAGTGAGGAAAATAATCTATCCGAGATTAGAGCCTTTGAGTGCCCGTAGTATAGCACGCGCGCTCTAATTTTAAGGGAAAGTGATATAAAGAAAACAGAGAAGGTTTTCAAAGACAATGATCTTAGTTTCTTAACAATAAGGACCTGGAATAAACTTACCCAAATATTTATAATATGCACTGTAAAAATGGCGCCGGGAGTGGGATTCGAACCCACGAGGCCCATAAGGACCACAGACTCCCTTGCCATTATCGATCTCCAGGCTTGGACTCCATCATAAAAGGAACTGCCCCGTACCAGGCTCGGGAATCCCGGCTCTTTTTAAGCGATGATGATACCTTATTTCGTGCATAAAAATTTTGAAATTCGAAATGATTTTTATCTTTTTCTCCATAATTTAGGGTAAGTATCAACCGGCATAATCACTCTTGATGTTTTAGCTATTAATCCAAATTTATTTTCGAACATTTTTTGACTATTAACCAATGCTTTTGCGATAGCAATAATTTCTTTCTTTAGTGTGAATAAAGCCACAATATCTCCTTGATTTATCCTGGAATTTAATTTTACTATTCCGGGAGCTGCTAAATCAGCCCCATGACAAATAGCATTGACTGCAGAGTCTTTAATATATATTTTTGGCATATATTCAAAGGCTTTCTCAACTGGCAAGATGATGTTTCGAAGGTGTCTCTCATCATCATCCTCCTGATAAGTCAAGGAAGCATCCAATAGTTCATAAAGCGATACTATTCCTTCATTTTCAGTAAATGGTCCTGCCCTAGTTCTTCGCAATTCCCTCATATGTGCTCCACTTCCAATTACTTCTCCAATATCAGAGCATAATTTTCTAATATAAGTTCCTGCTTCGCAAGCAACTTGAAATAAAACACATCTATTCTCAATTTCTAGAATATTTATTTCGTAGATAGTCCTCTTTCTTAAAATCCTTTTAACTGAAGAACGTAAAGGCGGTTTTTGGTATATCTCCCCGATAAAATCTTTAATTACATCAGTAACTCTCGATTTTTCAATATTATCATGTAATTGCATCAAACATACATATTCCTTTCCTGACATAAGGAAAGCTTGAGTTGCTTTGGTAGCATCCTCTAAAGTTACAGGGAGAACGCCACTCACAATGGGATCTTCCCGGTGTATTCGACCTCTAGGGTCCCACCATGACCAGCGTGTTTTACTTTCAATATTTTTTTTACCCACGATACAACTTCTTGACTTGATGGATTGGGGGGCTTGTCTAAATTTATTATGCCAAAACGCAAATGTTGATCTATTGATCTTTTAATAGGAGGTGCCCCGTAATCTGAGACGTCTTCAATTTCATCTTTTATTAGAAATTCATCATTAACTTTCCACAGTGGAGTTTTTACCATTTTCAATCCTTCTAAATATGAATGAAATTTTAGATCTAATTTAAAGCATTCCGAAAAATATAGAAACACGATATTTTTATACTTTTAAGAAATGATATATGATAATCTATTGATTCAATACTAGAAAAATAATAAAGGAGCAAAAAAAGGAACATTATCCCATTTTATTTATCATTAAAATTCTTCATGAAATCCAATTTTTCAGTTTTATTAAGCATCTCTAACAACTCCTTATCTGAAGTCCCTGAGCCAATAGAAATTTTTTCTCCTGTCGATATCAAATGTTTTATACTTGAGCGTCTTCTTTTTATACCAGTCATTTCTTCGGGTCCAGTAATTAATGCAAAATTTTTATCAATTATGTCTAATACAATGCATTTTTTGCCAGTTTCTTTTCCTGATGTTTTGATACATATATCGCCTTTATTTATCCCTTTTATTGTTAGCACCCCCAGATTTCGAGTCTTTTATAAGGTAGTCCTCAACCATATCCTTAAGAGTTTTCATAGTTTGCTTTTCACCAAGTAACGAGGTATCAAATATTAAATCATATATAGATACATCATTCAGATCTATCCCGTAATACTTAAGATATCTATCTTTCTCAGACTTTTCCCTTTCATAAGTTATGTCATATGCCTTCTTGATAGAAATAGCATCTCTTTTCGCGATCCTTTTAATCCTTACTTTGTCTGGAGCCGTTAGTAGAATTTTCATATCTACCTCGCCTCTTACTATCCAAGCAGACAACTGACCTTCTAAAACCGCATTTCCTTTTTCTGATTCCTTTCTTATCATATTATCTATTTCGAAATCTATTCTTGTATCTATACTGGCCAATTCTGAAAATTCAGCAATTGACATAGATTTTTTATTAGCCATCTCTCTAAAGACTTGCCCAGCAGATAGATAATTTAGTTTGAAATATTTTGCCAAATAATTAGCACAAGTGGACTTTCCAGTTCCATGCAATCCACTTATCACTATTAAAAAGACCATCAGATTAATTCCTATTGGAGAATCGCATTTGCTTTATTTTTTTTATAGCGCGCGCTTGTTAATTAGTTCAAGTTTCTGGATTAACTCCTAGAATTCTAGAAACAGGCAAACTAAAAGTAAATGAGCAGAGGATATACCATGAAATGAAGGGGAGTTCCTCGCCTAATAATATAGGAACTGTAAAAGGAGATAACGCCACTGAAGTATTTGCATAGAATCTGTTCAATATATAGAATATTATCCAGAATGGTCCAAGGTATATGAAGCTTACTTTCATTCTATCCCACATCATTTTACTTTGAAGCTGCATTACTGATTTTTGTTTCTTACTTGCTTTTGAAATTAATTTTTCATCCCCACTTTTTCTAGCTTTATCAAATTCTTTTCTCCAAGTGGCTACTTGGCTCATTACTTCTTTCATTCTATCTACATCAATAAGTAAACGATTTAGAATATTTGTTGTTAATGACAGAATTAAAGCAATTGACAGAATGAAGAAAGTTGAATTGGGTCTATTTGCATAAGGGACCAGAGCATTCATAAAGAAGCCTAATATTCCGCTTAAATCAAACATATCATTCACCAAATTGTTCATTTAATACATTAAATAAACTTTCAGCAACTTGCTTTTGCTTTCCTTCTTTATTTACAATAATTTTTACTGGAATACCAGCTAAAGTAGAACATGCCGAGGCAATATAGCGAGACCATTCCAAGCCTAATTTTATTTCCTCGATAGTCTGCTTATCTCTATTCCTATTAGATGAGAGATTCCTTCTTTTTAATATATCTTTAGCAGAAGCTTCGATCAATACTAACATTGATGGTTCCAGCTTTTTCAGGACTTCATAAGGTAAACCAACGAGAAATCCTGCTTCAGTAGGTATGAACACATGGGTATCGATTATCAATATTTCTTTTTTTAATTTTCTAAGGATAGTTTCAGCTGCTTTAATTTGAATATTCTTTTGTTCTTTTATTTTCTGTTTTCTTATGGAATCTCTTTTCAATAACATTCCTTTATCCTTAAGAATGGAATCCATTACCGTCCCAAAATTTAAAATTGACATGTTTTTCTTCTTTTCATTAGCAATTTTGTTAAGTTCTTTCAAAATTGTTGTTTTACCAACTCCAGCCATTCCAGTTATAAGAATTATTTCCTTCATTGTAAAATCAGTCTCATTTACCGAGAAAAGCTCTCATCGCTGGGTACATTTCACTAATTCTCTCCTTTACTAGAAGTTGATAATACTGTTCAAGAATTCCGACCGTAAGGAGTATGCCAGTACCAGAACCGAAAGCTCCAAGAAAATCTGCAAAGACGGCTATTAAACCTACTAAGATACCACCAATTATCGTTACAGTTGGTATATATCTCGAAAGAATCTGGTTTATAGTTTGCCTAGAACGCCTAAAACCTTCAATTTGCATACCAGAATCAACGAGCTGTTTTGATACAGTTTTTGCATCCATTCCTCCAACTTCTACCCATGTTATTGAGAAGAATACACATACTATAATAAAGAGAAATGCATAGACTCCAGCTCTTAAAGGATTATCTAAAACCCCTAATAAGCTTCTTGGAGGAGCTAAATAGTATATTAATCCTCCAATTGGTTCAGTTCCTCCTTCGCCTGTAGAAAATTTAGCTACAAGATTCAACCAGAAATTAGTGTTCCCCTGATTAAATCGTTGCCAAATAAGTTGTGATATGAAGAAAGCGTTTCCAAATAAAGCCGCCGCAAAAATTACAGGAATATTTGAGACATACATTAGCTTTATAGGATATTTTCCTCTAAAACCTCTATATTTTGCATAAGAAACGGGGAGTTGTATCCGAAAGCCATTTAGATATATAATTATTAAAAAGACCACTAAAGTTGTTAGAAAGCCAACAATATCTGGTAACCCTCCACTTCGAATGAAACTATTGAGTCCTTCACCCATCTGTAAAGATTGGAAGAATGCTATCAGTGAGCCGAAAAATTTTTGATCTTCCATAGGTCCAAGTGGAGCTATGCAATTCCACCATATTCGTTGAGCTACACCTGCTGCTATAAAAAGGCTTATCCCACTCCCAATGCCCCATCCTTTTTGCAATAATTCGTCCATCATTAAAACCATTATCCCAGCAGCTAACAGTTGCAATAATATGATTGTTTGAATCGAATAATCTATTTGACCGTAGGCACCTCCTATAATATAAGCAAGGGCTTCAAAAAGTGTCATAAGTACGGCTAAAACTTTACTGGCACCTGTAAAAAGGGACCTATCCGTTGGATTCGGGCTCCTCGCTGGCCCATTCCATAAAGAGGTATCTCTGCCATTATCAAATAGATAATAAGGACTATACCTGTCCAGAATAATTTCTCATTAAACGCGACTTTTCTTTCCGGGGGTTTAATCACCGGTAGAAATTTTATTAATGGTTTGAAAGTCTCAATGAATCTAACCACGGCGAGACACCTTTACATCAATTATTTATTCAGAATTATTACAGAACCGCCAGCGCTTTCTACTTTTTTTTGAGCTGAATTGGAACAATTAACAACTTTTATTTCGACAGGTCTGGAAATTTTTCCTTCTCCAAGAAGTTTATTATAGCCAAGTTCGGTCAGGTCGACTTTTATCTTTCTTCCTTCTTCTTTTACTTTTCCATCCACTATTAATTGCCTTGTTATTTCATCTAGATCGCTTAAATTTATTGTTGATTTTTTCACTGTGGTGACAGGAATGAAACCATGCTTCCCCTTTCTGGGTAGAGAGTGCCTCAGAATATATGTCCATCTATGCTTAAATCGCCCCGCGTTTCCTCTGCCACCCTTCATTCCTCCGTCTCTATGTTGCCCTTTAGTTCCCCAACCATGAGTTCTGGAACTCCGTTGTTTTCTTATTTTTCTATTTCTGGTACCCATATAATCCAACTTCTTAAATTTAGTTTAAAGATGATTTATTTTTAATGAGTGTTTCATGTTGAAATTTGAAATTGGAATTATCTTAAGGGATAAGAGGGCCAATCTTTCTGAGTTATAACTTCATAAGTATTCCTTAAACAATTGTAAATTGCAAAAGCTGTTGAAGATAGGGTTTTTGTCGAACCGTAGCTTCTTGTCCAACAATCTTTTATTCCAGCTAAAAGGAGTACACTTTTTGGGATTTCTCCACCAACTAGACCCAATCCTCTAGGAGCCGGATGTAATTCAAAGGTTACGCTACCACATTTACCCCTAACTTTGAATGGTAAAGAATGAGAAAGCTTGCATCCGCATTCCCAACTTCCACACCCACGCCTTATCGGTATGACATTAAGTTTAGCCTGAATTGTACCTTTATTGATTGCTGTTCTAACTTGCGATGCCTTCCCTTCTCCAACCCCTATATACCCATCCTCATTGCCAACAACCACTATTGCTTTGAATCTTGATTTTTCCCCCGCATCTGTTTGTTTTTGTACAAAGCCTATACCTAAAACATTCTGCTTGAGATCCGGAAGAAGGACATCAACAATTTCGGGCTCCATTATTCTTTGTCCTTGAACAAATATTTCATTAAGGGCTGTTATTTTTCCTTCTTGTACGAGTTTACCAGTTTCTGTTTTTGGCATCCAACCTGCTTCTGATCGCGAATTTTGACCATAACTCATTTGAAGCACACCCATAGCTGAGATTTTATAGCTGATAAAGATTTCATTTTCTTCTCAACAGTTTATTAGTTTCTATATATTCATTTAAGTGACCTGTATTCCTAAATGCTCCACCTTTAGTCATGCCGAATAATTTCCTATAGGTTGGTTTAGTAATGGATCTTTTACTTACTAATTGTCTAAGTCTTTTTCGAAGGGCTCTGATTTTCATTATCCATAACTTTTTCTTAGGAAATTTTGATCCTTTTCTGCTACCAGATCCCTTTGTTCTTTTCCCATGTCCATCTTTACTAATACCTAATTTTGGTTTTGATCTTATTACTCCATCGTGCATTAATGTTCTTAACTCGTTCTTTGTTATAGCAGCCTCTACTCTATCGATCTCTTCAGGATCTATCCAAACTCTATTACGACCAACTTTCATCAATTTAGCAGCCATTCTTTTCTGACTTTTTAGGCTCATGGTGAATCACTTTTTTCCAATTTTTCCTTAATTTCAGCACCATCTAAATTCTCCTTTGAGTTCTTTTTAGAAACTTCAGAAGTTTTAGACTCTATAATATCAGGTTTTTCTTCGATGGAGGATAAGTTTAGAATTTTTAAATTCATGTTTGTTGCTGCTTCAATAATAATTAACCTCTTTTTCTCTCCAATTCTAGATGCAATTCTTATTGCCTCTTCTTCTGGATTAATTTTATTTAGATCATCTTGTCTATATACAAGAACTTCTCTAAATCCAGATGGATGAATGCCCCTGAGATTTTTTTTAGAACCAAAACCTACAGAGGGTAAATTTGGCCAACCTTTTTTCTTTTTTCTCATTCTACTTCTTGAACCTCTGGGCCATCTCCAACCAGTTTTAATTCTTTTATAGCGCCAGCTCTCTAACCTTAAAAATTTGGGCTTATTTATTTTCGCTCTATTAGGAAGTTTGATTTTGTTTTTTCCAGTTTCAGACATTTTATCGCATCTACTTCTTTTCACTTATATAAATACCATCAAGAAAGACCCTTTGATCTTTATCTTTGATCCTAGTAGCCTCTTCGATGTTAGCGGCTGTTTGGCTAACTTCTTGAATATCCATTCCTTGAATTATTATTTCTTCGCCAGAAATCTTGACATCAACATTACCAATAATTTTCGATATCCTTGCTTTTTTCTCGCCAATAAAATTTTCTATAACGATTTTTTTTTCATTTTCTTGAACTTTTATTGTTACAGGAAAATGTGCATGTACGGCTATTAATTTATAGGTAAAGCCATCTTTAACGCCCTTTATCATGTTTTTTATTTGGGAAGCATTTGCACCCAAAATTGAGTACTCTTTTTTCCTTGGCCATAATACAGACAATAAAACATTCCTATCTTTTAATGATATTTCAACTGGCACATGAGAGAAATCTTTACTTAGAGTGCCCTTTGGGCCCATAACTTTTACCTTTTTATTTGTAACCTCAATCTTTACATCTTCTGGAATTTCAACTATTTTTTCCGCTATATTCATTAAATCCTACCAACCAAAGTCTCATTCATATTTTTTGAATCCAAATGAATTTGCGACTTCCCTAAAGCATTGCCTGCATAAGTTTAGACCGTACATTCTAATAATCGGGCCCTCTTGCCCACATCTACGACATGGTCTACTTCCTTTACCAAACTTCTTTTCTTTTTTAGGTTTATTCTTCAAAATATTTTACCTCAGGCTATCGACGTTCCAAAATTTTTTTGGATGAAACCTATGGCTTCCTTTTTAGAAATTAAATGATTTGAACCAACACTAGATTTTCTAATTTTTTTCCTCTTGACCCTATAACCTCTCCTTTTCAAAGTAACAATTACATCCATTCCAATAATTCCAAGTTCCGGCACATATTTTGTTCCCGGAATGTCTATATGTTCCTTGATTCCAAAGGAAAAGTTTCCAAATTCATCGAATCTAGAAGTTTTTAATTTATTTTCTATAGCTTCCAAAGCCTTTTTTAGAAAATCAATAGCATTATCCTTTCTTAAAGTAACAAGACAAGCTATCGGTTCACCTTTTCTAATTCCGAAATCCTTTATAGTGTTTTTTGCTTGTCTCGTACATACTTTCTGATTCGAGAGCTGTGCAAGAACTTTTTTTGCTCTTTCGAGAGGTTCCCCAGACTTGCCAACACTCATGTTTATTATTACTTTTTCTATTTGAATTTCCCGCATAGGGTTAACTACCGATTCATTTACAGATTTCATTTCGACGCAACCAACGATTTTAATATACTATTATTTTTCCTTATTGTCGAATTATTTGGTCCTCTCCTTTTTGTCATTCAATCTTCTCTTTCGCCATTTATCGTCTAGGTTGAGATTAGTTATTACTACATTGGATACATGAGTTGGAACACGAACAGTAGTGCCAGAAACATTTTCTTTTGTTACGCCCTCAATTAATAAACAATTCTTTTTTGTATCTACTTCGATAATCTTACCATCAATACCGCTGAAATCTCCCCTGCATATTCTCACATTATCGCCTTCCTTTACTCGGATTGTCTTTATTCCATATTTTTCTCGCAATGTATTTGAAAGTGGAACGCCAAGCATTTTCCGTTTTAGATTGATCGCTCCTTTATATTGAATTGCTCTTTGTTTTTTTGGTTTAGATGAAATATAACTTCTCATAATCATACTTCCTTAAATTAGATAACGATGCTTGCTAGATTGGATACTCTTGGCCATCTTTCAGCAGCTTCTTTTGCCACAGGACCCTTAATTTCAGTTCCCTTTATCTCACCTTCCGGAGTCATAATTATAGCAGCATTATCTTCAAATTGCACTCTTAATCCATCAGGTCTTTTAATAGGCCTTACCTGCCTTACGATGACTGCTGGGAAGATCTGCTTTTTTAAATCTGGAGGGCCTTTTGTGACAGATATTATTACCATATCGCCTATACATGCAGTTGGAATTCGCCTTAATCTTCCCCTATATCCAACTACATTTATGATTTTTAGTACTTTGGCCCCTGTATTATCAGCGCACATAATCTTGCTTCCAGCAGGCAAACCCCTTGCTAAATTAGGTCTATATTCAATCATTCCTTTGGCGCTTACGGCCCTTGATTTAGGAACTGGCATATTTTCATACAACCCAAGATTTCTATTTCTTTATTACCACAAAGGAAGTTTCTTTACTTATTGGCCTACATTCGGCGATGGTCACATCATCCCCTCTTTTTGCATCCATACAAGGGGGATTATGTGCCATAATCTTACTTCTTCTTTTTTCATATCTCATGTATTTAGGCAAATAATGTAAATATTCATGTTCAATAACTATAGTTCTCGTCATCTTATCGCTAGTTACAACGCCCCTCAAGGTTTTACCTCTAACAGAGAGTTTTCCATGAAAAGGGCAATATTCATCTTCACATGTTTTCACTGGGGGGGGTACATTAAGCCCTATATTTTTTACTACCATTTTCTCACCTTAGTCTTAAGCCGATTTTCAGGTTTTCCAATCAATTTAATTCCATCCACATTTACAATCGTTCCACTGGGAAGTTTAAATTGAAACTTTGCGATATTCTTTGGTATAATTTTTTTATCTTTTCCATCCTCAATGAAAAGCGCTTTCTTGGTTTCGAAAACAACTTTTCCTTTCATTCCAATTATTTGTTTATTGCAACAATTAGCAATCTTTACATCAAGCCCTATTAACTCATGCCTTATAATATTTTCAGGAGTAATTTGAGGCAACTACTATTCTCTCCTTTTAGTTTCTTTAACATTCTCAATTGTCAATATTCTAGCAATTGTTTTCCTAATTTCTTTTATTCTGTTTGGATCTTCAACAGTTCCACCTGATACCGCCATAGTTCTTAGACGTACCAATTCTGTTCTTAGCTCGCTTAGTCTTTCAGCTCTTTCTTCGGGAAGTAATTGTTTGATTTCATTCTTTCTCATTATTGGCAAGCTCTATCGTTTCCTCCTCGGATTCTAAATTCTCTGTGTCGCCTTCAGTTAATTTCAGCGATGGTTTATCAGGAAAATCAACATCAGGCGGTAGTATAGTTACTTTTACACCCAATATTCCTGGTTTCAATTGTACTGATACAACGGCGATCTTTAATGATTTAAGTACTGCGTCCCCTACTTTAGGAAGATATCCTATCCGGAATTTTTCAGATCTCCCCCTTTCTGTAGTCAATTTTCCACTTATAATTACCTCTACACCCAAAGCCCCAGCGTCCATAATTCTATTTATTGCCCAATAGGCGGCTCTCCTAAAATGAATTCCTTTTTGAAGAGCCGTTGTTATTTGTGAAGCCATTATCTTTGGATCGAATTCGGGAATCTCAACAGCTGCTACTGAAATTTGAGGATTTTCAACACCAAATTTTTCTAACTTACTAGTTAACCCTCTTATATTCTCTCCTCGTCTACCAATTACCATCCCAGGCTTGGCCGCAAATATAACTACCCTTGTACCAAGGGGAGTCTTCATAAGTTCCAACTTACTGTAACCAGCTCTTTGCAATTCTTGAGATAGAAACTCATCTATCTTAGTTTTATTTGACCCATCCTTAATGAAAAATTTATGAATAGACAAACATTATCCTCCATAACTCGTCCTGCTGGATATGAATCTTAATATCAATCCCTTTATTAAATACAAAACTAATAGCACCTATGCTTCTAATTATTAAGCTTCAAAGCTAAATCTTAAACGTCTTATATAATTTTATCGAAAAATGTTAGAAAAAGTGGGAAGATTAATAATTATGATGTTTTTTCTGATAGTAAACCTCATTTTGTTTGAAATTGTCTTTTTTAAGTTTTTGAGATTTTCTAATTAGTTTTGATTATACATTTTTTTATTTCCAATTTAAACTTGACTTAGAATGAAAAACTTAAATCGAGTACACGTTATGATATTTTTCAACAAATTATTTTATTTTATTAATTTTTTCCAAGGTATCTAACCAGCTCGACAATGTATTCTTTAAGATTTCTAATTTATCGAGTTTTTTTTCTAACTTTATTAAGGATTCAATTTCTTGAATTTTCTTCAAAATCGTTTGTTCAACACTTTCCAATACACTTGAGTATACTATTTTGCTTTCTTCACCGGTAGATTTTAATTTAACAACCGCCTTTTTGCATTTAGCACAAAAAATTTCATTCTTCACCTTAAATAAGGGCGAACTGCATTTTGGACACGATTCTGAAAGCATTTTAGCTCCTGTTTTTAGGAGTTCAGCCATATATTTAATGTCAGAATTCATTTAAATTCCTCAGAATATTAGGAAAAGTTTTAGGTTTGTTCTATAAATCATTTTGTCTTAATAGTTTTATATAAATGAGGGGGGAAGATATGTCTCGTTCAAAAAGAAAGGAAGAATTTGAAAAAAGAATGAATGAGGCTATGGGAGTGCTTACAAATGTTTCTCAAGATACAACAACTCCTAGAAACATAAGGAGAGCAGCAAAGAATGCAATGGAGGTATTACAAGTATCAGAACATACTTTGGCTGTTAGAGCTTCGAATGCGATCAGTTTATTAGATGAAATCTCTCAGGATCCGAATATGCCTCCATATACTCGGGTAAAGCTCTGGAACGTAGCAAGTCTCCTAGAAGCTATCAAAGATTGAGAAAATTCTTGTTATTCCACATTCATATTTTTATAGAAAATAATGGCAAATATTTTTTAAGTATGATCTATTAAAGTGATTTTGAAATTATTTAATAAGAGTTTTTCCTTCGAAGATCTTCGAATTTTAGTTAATTTAAAGCGAATTTTCTTATTTAGAAAAATATTTTTTTTGGGAAGGAAAATTTATCATGTTTAAGAAAATACTAGTTCCTGTGGACGGATCTGAATATGCCAATAGGGCAATTGATTATGCATGCGATATTGCTAACAAATTTAAGTCTGAATTGACGTTTATATGTATAGTTCCGCCTCCAATTATTTTCGGTGCCGAAGCTGGAATAATAGATTTTAAACCTTTAGAAAATGCTGGGAAAACTATACTTGATACATCAAATAAGTTAGCTGTAACTAAGGGGTTTAAGCCAATTTTAAGACTTGAAACTGGACAAGCTGCTGATAAAATTATTAAAATTGCTAAAGATGAGGAGTATGAATTAATTATTATTGGAAGTAGAGGTATGAGCGCAGTTAGAAGTTTTCTCTTGGGGAGTGTCAGCGACAAAGTTAGTCATCACGCATCTTGTCCAGTTCTTATCATAAGATGATGATCTGTCGCCTACTCGCATACACATGATAGAAACTAAAATTATAGAACTAGAGTCCACTTAAATAATAGAAATTTAAATTATTTTCTAATTTAGAATAATAATTTGATGATCGTTATGGATGATTTTTTAGCAAGAGATATAATGATTAAAGATGTGCTTACAATAAAAGTTGGATCTAAAGTAGCCCTTGCTCGCTTACAAATGATGCGGCATGGAATAGGGGGTTTGCCAGTAGTCGATAAAGATGGCACATTAGTCGGAATGATAACCTTAAGAGATATAGATCTAGCTGGTTCTGATGTTTCAAATTTATGTATTGATGATTTGATGACAAGGAATTTAATCAAGGGATATGAGGACACAACTCTTAAAGAGATTGTAGAAGCTATGATAAAGACAGGAATACAAAGAATCCCAATCGTAGATAATAAAGGGAAATTAATTGGGTTGGTAACACAAACAAGCGTTATTAAGGGGGCGCTTGCCTATAATCTTCTAAAGTGAGATGATTTTCTATTCTTTTAATTCATAGAATGAGCTCACTTTATACAGAAAGGCGGTTATTAAAATATTTTACAAAGCATAATAGGCTGTCGGAAAATTAAATTTTTCCGAGCATTCCTAATTTTTTAGTATCCTAAAAATGTAGAGCGTTAGACTCCTAAAAGTTTAGATTTTTAGAAACCTTAGTGTTTAAATAACAAAAAAAATTGTTAAAAAAAGTGAATTTTCAAAAGCCCTATTATAAAAATGGTGGACCGGGCGGGATTTGAACCCGCGACCTTCCGGATTTATGGGCAGTAAGCCATGCAAACCGGACGTTCTTTGGCCTAGAATCATTGTTTTGATTGATAGCATACCAATCTGAACTACCGGCCCTATATTTCATTTTCTTATTCTAATGAAGAGTATGATTTAAATTATTTTTTTTATTTTTAACTTAAGCTTATGAAAATATGTACATAGACCCTCTATTGCATTTAGATCATGCCCAGCTACTTTTTTTAAGTCCTTCCAGAAAAGTAAATTAGGTTTAATTTTCTCGAAGATAAGTTCGTTCTCCAATATTTTTGCCAATTTCATACCTTCATGATCAAAATCTGTCAACACAATTATCTCATTAAATGATTTCATAGTACGTAACTGATCCTGCAGATTCCCTCTATTTGACTTGATACATATAATTTTTCCTTTGATACTAAGTCGCCTTAGTGAACTCTTATCTTTTTTACCTTCAACTAGTATTGGAATTCCTTTTTCAGAATCTACAGCCATTTTATTCAATGTTTTTTCGATTTTTTCAAATTTCCTGATTACACTAGACATATATGGCGCCCTTTATCTAGTAATTTCAATTTTTTCCATAGCTCTTAAGGAATTTGAATTTTTTCTAAAATGAACTCTTACCCCTTTTAACATTTCAATTAGAATTTCAGCTACGCTATTTTTTAAATCCAACGGATGTATCGTACCTTTTCTATACGATTCTATTATTTCATCAATTCTTGAAAAGTATATGGTCCCTCCGTATTTGTTTGGTCTTATAATTTTGATTTCTTTATTTTCTGGAAAAACAATATATCTGATAATTTCAAAAATAGGATTTTCATCAACTTGCTTTGATGGACAATATGCATTGAGTATTTTTTTCTTTATGTCCTCAGGGGAGTCATGAATATAAATCGCACTACCCGGAATGCTTTTAGACATCTTGGTCATTATCTGATAGCTCAGTCTTTGGTCTTCATCATATATTTCTTTATCTGCACTTTCATTTGAACTTGTAAGACCCATTAGAAGGGGAGTATGAAGACATACTGGTTTTTTTGATTTTATTTTATCAGCTACATCTCTAGCCAACATATGTGCTTTTCTTTGATCTATTCCTGAACATGCTACATCCAAGTCTAATTGGAAAATATCAGCTGCTTGCATGCATGGATAAAATATTGATGCGGCATCTATATCTTCTTGACCAAGTTGTCTACCCATAATAGGCAGAGCCCTTGAGACTCGCTGAAGAGAATTTAATTTCGCAATTTTTATGACTTTCTCCCAATATTCTGAACTTTCCACTAGATCAGAGGCCCATAAATATTTTACCTTATTTGGATGAATTCCCAATCCAGTGAAGCAATTCTTGAAATATTCACCACAGATTTTTATATTCTCCATATCTCCTCCGAGTTTATTATTAATCCAAGAGTGCCAATCAGCCAAAAAAATTGTAAAATCAAATCCTGCTTCTATTAAGTTTTTAATTTTATTACCACATATAAGACCCATTCCCAAGTGCATTAAACCTGAGCATTCAAATCCCCAATAAGCTTTAGGACGTTCTTCTGTTTCAATCAAATTTCTTAAATCGTTTAGTGTTACAATTTCACTAAGATTCTCAGTGATGAGATCCAATTTTTTTTCGAAATCCATCATAAGATGCATACCCATTTAATTTTATTCTAATTTTAAATACAAGATTTTTATCTTTCAAGAATTAATGTTATCATGTATTTATCTTGATCGATAACTGTAACTTAGCTAAGTGGTGAGCACCAATAAATGCCTGCCTCTGAGAGAGCTCAGCAAAGTGGGGCGATGCCCATCAGTGAAGCTGAGTGTTAGTGTTGTAGGCAACACTGGATAATTATTAATAATAATCTGGTGAGACTCGCCATCTCTTTTTTAATCCGAGTTCAATAATTTAAAATAAGCAGAGACTCCTTGTCTGATATACTCTTCAGTAAATTTCCCAGTAGGAGCTTTAGTCTCAAAGATTCTCTTAGGAATTCTCAGGTTATTCTCGTTAAATCCATTTTCTTTTTTGAAATTGTTCTTAATTTTTAAAATTTCGCGACCAATATTAAGTGAGTCATCGTAAGTTAAGTTATATCCCATGATTTCAAGGGCTTTTGTGACTATTTCAGGCGTATATATACCTCTTGCAAAAAAGCAAACTACTAAAGATGAAAGAATTTGCCTCCAAATTTCCTCAGATAATAGTTTATTAGCTGTTTCATCTGGTGTTAATTTCTCATTTGAGGATATTACTTTTTGATCTAAACTATATCCTGCATTATCTAAATGGCTATGTCTTGCACCAGTTAAGAATCCTATATATACTGCAGGGCCAGTGTGATATCCAGGCATTTCATTTCCACCGAATGCGAGTGCGAAATCATCTCCACCATAAACAGTTGAAGTATGTTCAACTCCGCGACCAAGAGCCTCATAAAATTCATTTTCACATTTTATTACAAGTCTTAATGCTTTTATGTAACTCCTATAATCTCCCCATTTGAATCTAATTCCAAAAGTGTCCTTTTCAGAAATTAATCCAGCTTCTTGGCTCTCTGTAGCCCAAGCCAAAACAACTCCTGCGCTCATTGCATCAAAGCCAAGAATTTCTATTTCCTCCAGGAGTCTAAGCAATTCATCAGGATTTGGGATGCCTAACATAGATCCTAATGAAAATATCGGCTCATAATCATAACTTATCATAGTTGTCTTGAAAAAGTATGGATCTGAATCATAAGACTCTCTAAGTGCGGCCAAGTGGATACAACTAACTGGACAATGAGCACAAGCTATACGACGCCCAAGATATTTTTCTAGAAATGCCTCCCCTGATATGTTATCAGCATATTCGAATTTAGCTTCCTTTAGATTTCTTGTAGGCAATGCCTCAATTGAGTTTAGAACATTAACATTCATTGGCGTTCCTAATTCGTGATACTTATTCATAGCAGGTGAATTCACTACAGAATTATAAATTTCGTCATAAGTCTTTCTGTATTGTTTAACGTTGTTAACTTTAAGTGAGTTGTTCCCTGAAATAACTATCGCTTTTAATTTTTTGCTACCAAAGACAGCGCCTAAACCAAGTCTTCCGAAATGTCTGTATGTCTCTGTAATAACACTAGCATAAGAAATTAATTCTTCACCAGCTCTGCCTATCTTCATAATAGTACGAAGACCAGCACCAGATTCTCTTTCCCTTAGGATTCTTCCAACTGAATAGCTATTTCCCATACCCCATAAGACTGAAGCGTTTTTAAAGTATACTCGATTTTCATGAACAGCTATATAAACTGGTTCGCTACTTTGACCTTTAATAACAATAGCCCCGTAACCAGCCATTCTTATCGCAATAGCGCTCCTGCCCCCTGCATGACTTTCACCAAGATTGCCTGTCAATGGCGATTTAAACATCGAAACTGTTTTAGATGCCAGAGGAAATGATCCAGTAAGAGGTCCTACTGCAAATATGATAGGATTCTCGGGCCCTAACGGATCTGTCTTTTTTCCACATTCCTCACTTAAAAGCTGTGATGCTACACCAACCCCACCAATAAATTTTTCAAATAAATCATTTCTTTCTTCAACCCAAAATCTTTTAATTGATAGGTCTATATGAAGAACTTTTTTAAGAGGATCTCCTACAATCATATCAATCATCCCCCTTTTTTTCTAATTTTAGCACTCCGTAGGGACAATAATCTGCACAAATGCCGCAATGCACACATATAACCGGTTTATTCATTTCCTCGTCCCAAAAAATCGCTCCGATTGTGCATTCCCTTAAGCAATTTTTACATCCAATACATTTTCCCACATCCAATATCACTCCCCCGCCATCTCTTTTTCTAAGAGCATTCGAGGGGCATACTTTCATGCATGGAGGATCTGGACATCCTCTACAAATTATAACCACAAAGCCTCTTTCGATTCCTCCTGCAGAGCCTATATGTATTGCTGATTTTCCCAATCCTGCATTTCCAAAACGCCGAGTGCAGGCGAACATACATGATTGGCAACCTACGCATAAGTTTACATCAACAACTACCATCTTTCCATTAACCAAGAAATCACACAACAACTGAACCTTTAATCATAAAAAAATTTTAGTTAAAATAATTTTTATTGACGTTATAATAATTCATGGATTAAGTTCTTCTTAAAAATAGCTAGTTATTTGTACACCTAAATGTAACAAATATAAATTATTTTAACACGCACTCACACGCTAAAGGGAACAGAGAATTTTTATTGATTTGAAAATCTGATTTATAAAAAAAGAAAAAAAGTTGGTTTAATCGAATTCTGAACCGCCCATTCCTTCTGGGGGACCAGTAGGTGGCGGAGTTCCTCCTGACTTAGTACCAGCGATAACATCGTCTATCTTAAGTATCATCGTCACAGCTTCACTTGCAGATTTTATAGCTTGTTCTTTCACAGAGGCAGGTTCGTATACACCCATTTTATATGTGTCCTTTACTTTTCCATCGAAAAGATCAATTCCTGCCCATTTTTCGCCTTTTTCATGAGCGGAACTAAGAGTCACCATAGTATTTATAGTATCGAGGCCAGCATTCTCTGCAAGAGTAGTAGGTATTATTTTCAAGGCTTCGGCGAATGCCTTAATAGCCAATTGTTCTCTTCCTGATTCTTTCTCGGCCCATTTTTCTAGCCTATTCGATATTTCGACCTCAACGGCTCCACCGCCAGCAACAATTCTTGGATCCCTGACAACATCTCTGACCACACAAAGAGCATCGTGAATGGATCTCTCAGCCTCACTCGTAATCCTATCAGTTCCTCCTCTTATAAGGATAGTTACAGCTTTCGGATTTTTGCATTTCTCAACGAAGATCATTTCATCATCACCTATCTTTCGCTCTTCAACAATTCCTGCAACTCCTAAGTCCTTTGATGACAAATCATCTATATTCGTTACTAGCCTTCCTCCTGTTGCCCTTGAAAGCTTCTCCATATCCTTTTCACTTGCTCTTCTAACTGCAGAAATGCCTTTCTTCGCTAGGAAGTGTTGAACCATATCATCAATGCCTTTTTGACAGAACACTATATTTGTTCCAGTTGCCGCGATTTTATCCACCATGTTTTTCAGAAGATTTTCCTCTTCTTGAAGGAATGCATTCATTTGCTCTGGACTTTGAATATTAATTTTGGCATCAAATTCTGTTTTCTCTATTTCTAATGGACTATTAAGTAGTGCGATCTTTGGGTTTTCTATTCTTTTTGACATACCTGGATGAACTATTTCTTTATCTAGAATTAATCCTTTAATTAATCGAGTTTCTGTGAGCGATTCTCCTGTCTTTCTTTCAACTTTGACATCATCAACATCTGCCACATACCCTTCAGGTGTCTTTTCAGAGACTGATAGGATTGCATCCACAGCGATATTAGCTATAAAATCAGCATGATCTGATAGCAATTTGCTTATTTGAGAGACTATTGCAATTTTCTTTAAAACGTTCTTATCGACAGGATCAACTTTTATAGATATTTCGTCTAGTAGCTTAAGAGCTTGTTCAGAGGCCTTCCTATATCCATCTATTAGAATAATAGGATGAACTCCTTTATCCATAAGTTCTTCAGCTTTGTTTAAAAGCTCACCTGTAAGAACGACTGAAGAAGTTGTACCATCTCCAACCTCATCGTCCTGAGCCTTTGCAACTTCAACCATCATTTTTGCAGTAGGATGTTGGACATCCATTTCTTTCAGGATTGTAGCACCATCGTTTGTAATTGTAACATCCCCGAAGCCATCTACAAGCATTTTATCCATTCCTTTCGGTCCAAGTGAAGATCGTACAGATTCTGCCACTACCTTAGCAGCCATTATATTTGATTTTTGTGCGTCCTTACCTCGACTTCTTTCGGTTCCTTCTTTAAGTATTATAATAGGTTGACCACCTGCCGATGCGGACATAAATTCAGCTGACATTTTTCATAATCACACTCCTTACATCATTCCCGGAGGCATTCCTCCCATTCCCGGAGGCATTCCTCCCATTCCTCCTCCACCACCAGGAGGCGGCGCAGCAGATTTTGCAGCGGCTATTACATCGTCCACTCTAAGAATCATTGAGGCAGCTTCAACTGCAGATTTTATTGCTTGTTGTTTTATTCTTAAAGGTTCAATTATTCCTGACTTCAACATATCCTTAGTCTTGCCACTAAATACATCTACTCCAATCCAAATACCATCTTTCTTTTCATGATCCGTTTTTAAGTTAGTCATAATATCAATCGGATTAAGGCCAGCATTCTCTGCTAGAGTCCTGGGAATATTCTCTAATGATTCAGCGAATGCCTCGACAGCAAGTTGTTCTCTTCCTCCAACTTTAGATGAGTATTCTCTCACTCTTTTAGCAATCTCGGCTTCAATAGATCCACCACCAGCAACAACTCTTGGATCTCTCATAACGGCAGCCAGAACCGATAATGAATCATTAAGAGCTCTCTCAGCTTCATCCATGAGTCTTTCTAGTCCGGCTCTGATGAGTATGGCCACTGATTTCGGATCCTTACATTTTTCTATGAATATCATTTTATCTTCCCCAATTTTTCGCTCTTCAACAAGTCCCGCCTTTCCTAAATCATTTGTTGTTAAATCATCAACAGTAGTGGTTATTCTTCCTCCCGTAGATCTAGCCAACTTTTCCATATCGGATTTCTTTATTCTTCGGGCGGTCATAATTCCCTCTTTTGCTAGAAAATGTTGTACTGTGTCATCTATGCCTTTTTGACCTAAAACTACATTTGCCCCAGAAGATTTAATCTTCTCGACCATAGCTTTCATCATTTGCGATTCTTCATCCAAAAAAGCCTGCATTTGAGTTGGATCTGTAATTCTTATTTCAGCACTGAACTCGGTTTTCTCGATCTCAAGTGCACAATCTAGAAGTGCAATTTTTGCATTTTCTACTCTTTTTGGCATTCCTGGGTGTACAACTTCTTTGTCAATTATCATGCCTTTAACCAATTGTGTGTCAAATAAGCTCTTTCCTTCCTTCTTTATAATCTGTATATTATCAAGGTCCGCTAGGTTTAAATCTCCACTTTTTTCTACTATTTGTTTTATCGCTGTTAGAGATATATCAGCAAAATGTTCTCTGGAACCACCAACAGATTTGCTATTCATTGAAGTGATAGCAACTTTTTTGAGTGTATCGTTATCTTCTAAAGAAACAGGAATTGCAATAGAATTCAATATCTCGATAGCCCTTTCACCTGCTTTCTTATACCCACTTACAATGGTGGTAGGATGAATTTTATCATTTATCATTTCTTCAGCTCTGCTCAGTAATTCGGATGCTATTACAACAGCTGTTGTAGTACCGTCACCTACCTCATCATCTTGCGTTTTCGCAACTTCAACAATCATTTTCGCTGCTGGATGCTGTACATCAATTTCATCTAGAATAGTCGCACCATCGTTTGTTACAGTTACATCCCCTAAGCTGTCTACAAGCATTTTGTCCATACCGCGAGGACCAAGTGTGCTTTTTACAACCTCACCTATGATCTTTGCAGCGGTTATGTTTGAACTCCTAGCATCTCTACCCGTACTTCTAGAGGCCCCCTCTTTTAGAATTATAATAGGTTGGCCTGTAAGATTTGACAATTTTAATAGATTACCTCCATTTGTTTAGCGCACACACGCGCTATATAAAAGTATGAAAGTATGCGCGAAAATTAAGATAAAAGCTTTTTGCTGAAAAGGGCTAAATTGAGGAGTTTTTGGATGTTTTAGGAAAAAATATTTCATTTTAAATATCGCATTTGTGTAGAAGATCGATTGCTAATGAAGCTGTCCAGGAGAAATCCTTTGATCCATGTCCAGAACCATCATGTGGATCAAAATATTCATAGAATCCATTATCTCTGATTAGATCTAACATTACCTTTCTGAGCTTTTCAGCCTTCCCATCATATTTGTAAGTACGAAGGCCTTGATAAAGAATCCAGTTGGTGTTGATCCAAATTGGACCTCTCCAATATGTTATGTGTGAAAAAGAGGGTGAATCAAGACTCGTACTTGGAGCAAGTGGATACTTACAGTATCGAGCTACCTCGCGCTCGCTGACTCCACAAAAGTGGGAATGTTCTAGCCAAGTTACAGCCATATCCACAATATCTTTTTCGATAAAACCGGTATAGATGGGGATCAAAGCTGAGACTGTCCTTTTCTCTATGAATTTATCCGCCACTAAATCGTAGTCATAGAATAGCCCCATTTCAGGCTCTGGACAAAATTGTTTTATGAATTTATCCTCTTGGCGCTCAATCCACTCCAAGATTTCTTTATCATCTTCTTCAAGAATGTTTGCAATTTCTAATAGTGATTTGTTTGCAACATACAATATAGTATTAAAGACAACATCTTTGATCTTGAAAGGAATTTCTTTATAAATCGATTTGTCATTGTAATCAAATTTTTTAAGAATTTCGACTAAGTAAATATATTTATCATAATGTTGTTTTGTGGGTCTCTCTTCGGCTTTTTTTACTTGTGTTATATCGCTCCGCTTATATTCAGGGATATCCCCAGGTTTGATGCAAGTTAGAGCTTCATCCCATCTTGGAGAATTATCAAATCCCGATTCCCATGGATGATATATTGTTGCAAAACCAGAATTTTCAGGGTCGCGCATCTCCAAGAGATAATTATGATATTTCTTAAGTTTGGGAAACCATCGACGTATAGCTTTTTTTTCATGAGTATGAAGATAATATTTTATGGCGGCGATCGCGTGAACTGGAGGCTGTACTAATCCAGAAGTCAATATACCATCAGGAGAGTGACTTTCAGTCTTCCAATAGCTATAATCAGGAAAGTATCCTCTAACTTTAGGATTAAATATCATATGAAGCAATAAACCGTTATCCCATTGACCTTGTAGAATGCTATCCAACTTGCTCTGCGCCTTCTCTTGAGAGTAATGAGCATATCCAATAGCTATAAATGCCGAGTCCCAACTCCATTGATGAGGATAAAGAGTGGGAGACGGAATTGTAGATTTTCCTCTCCAATTTTTTTCCAAAACTGTTTTGGCATTTTCAAAAAAATCTGTATAAAAAGCTTCCATTCCTCATCCTACATCAATAATTTGCATATTTCATTATTTATATATTCTAACGAGCAAGCATGCACGCTCTGTGACCCTAAGGAGTGAGTTAAAACTTGTATAAGATCAAAATTAAAGAGATGGCATTATTAGATAGATAATAAAAAAAGGAAAAGCAGAATTCTCAAAAAATTTTCTTGCAATCCATGGTCTAAAAAAGAGCTTGGTTAGACATCATTTACTTCTGATAAGCCTATATCTATCTTTAAACTTGAAGACATAAAAGAGATAATTAGACCGAATCCCATTTTGATAGAAATAGGCGTGAGTATTAATAAATGAGTGAAAAAGATTTTCAACTTGGTGGAAAGATAAAGGTCTTTCCAGATGACTTTATTGTAGAAGAAGTATGGAAGGATAGGATCTGTCAAATTAATTATTCCATACTCGATTCTCTCAAGGATAAAATATTAATGAGAGTGCAAAGGAAAAAAGAGTATCTACATTTTACTCTCGTAAAGAGAGATTGGGAAACAATAAGAGCCATTAATCGCATTCGGAAAAGAATTCGTGTCTCTATTAAGCGTTTTGGAATCTCAGGGATGAAGGACAAAAGAGCCTATACTGCTCAGCGCGTCTCCCTTTGGAGAGGAGAAGGAAAGAAAATGATTCATCTAAAGTTACAAGATATTAAACTAAAGGACTTTAATTATTCAGATGACCGAATTACATTAGGAAATGCTATTGGCAATCAATTTACGATCACGATTCGAGACATCCCCAAATCAAGAGATGAAATTTTAGAGATATTATGTAGATTTAATAAATTGATAATGAGTCGGGGGGTTCCAAATTATTTTGGGCCTCAGAGGTTTGGAGGGCACAATGCAGATATCGGAGCAGCCCTTATAGATGGTGATCTTAAAAAAGGAACTGAGCTGATACTCGACAAAATTAAACCGTTCTTGAAGAGTGGGGGTCTTGAAAAGATTCCGAAAGTTTTTTGGTATGAGAAGCGAATGCTCAACTATTTATATAAATATCCAAGAGATTATGCAGGCGCATTAAGAAAAATACCCAAACGTATACTGAGACTTTACACACACTCATACCAATCTCACATTTTCAATGAAAAATTGAAAAAATTTCTTATCGAGGGGGATCCCCCTATCTCAATCACCACGCCAGGATTTGATGTGCCAAAAATGCCTGAATTAAAAACATTCTCAATCGAAAGAAAGAGTTTTCTAATAACAAGGGACTTTAAAACAATAAAAGTGAAGAATGGCTTAGCCATTCTATCATTTACTTTGAATAAGGGGGAGTATGCTTCAACTCTTCTGGCTAATTTATTAGACATATAACGCCATAATTCATTGCAGGATATGCTTTATGAAAGTGTTACTTGCTTATCATGGTTAAAAAGATAGGCTCGAATGATTTTTTTAGTATAGCCGAAGACTCCAAATAAAGTTTCTGCAGCGACGACGAGCATATTTAGATATTCTTCAATATCGTACGAGGTGTCTGACTTGAGCAATTTTGCGGCTAAAACTTTCTCTCTAGCTCTTTTGTCGTTTGAATTAACGATCAAGTATTGGACATTATCTCCTGCGCGAACTTTGAAACCAGCTTTCTCCAACTGCTTTGCTGCAATTGCTTGAAAAACGTTGTGAGCATATCTTGAGGGGGGTTTCGAGATCCTTTTTGTTATTATCAAGTCACTTATATCCACTTGTCTACAAATCAATTTATCGACGTATCCCCTCAAACCCTTCAAGACTTCTGGAAATCTTGCCTTAAGTTCTTCAGGACCAAAGATTTCTGTGAGTTCTTTGATCATATCAACTTGAGCTCTTCTAACAAAGTTAGGCGTGTCTCTACGTCTTGCCTCGATCCCCCTCATCTTAATTTCACCATTTTCAAAAACGCCGTAGTACCTGTTAAGAACTGGAATTCCTCCAATGGTTTTTGAAGGGAGAAAAACAATCCAACGATAGATCCCCTCAAAACCTAGAGGAATATTAGTTACTTTTGAGACTTCAGAACAGAAATCCATAATCTCTTCCGTAGAATATTTTTTCTTCTTTAACCATAAAGAATCTACAATGCCATGAATGACTTCGAAACCGCGTTTTTCAGCCATTCTTGCAGTCCTCAATAGAGTGTCTCTAGCAAAAGCGCAGACGGAAATATGTGCATCAACCTTTCCAAAACGTGAATTCCTATAACCTAGATACCCAAAGCAAGTCACCAGAATCCATTTCAGCGCGTTCTGGCGCATGTTGTATACTTGCCTAGTCTTCTCATCGCAAGCTTCTCTCATTAAATGTTTGTATTCCAAACGTTTCTTCAAAAGTAAATCCAAGGTTCTCGGTACTATGCCACGTCTCTTCTCGCATACATGATATCCAAGCTCAGGCACGACCAATTCAGAATCTGGACAACACCTACAAAGTACCGTTTCAGCTGAAATATTCTTCGTTAACATCAACATCGGGAACATAGAGGTGAAGTCAACCTCCGCGATAGAAGTGTGAATGCCAAGCTTAGGTTCGAAGACAAAACCTCCGCGATCTGCAACTAGCAGCTCTGATGCGGTCTTGAAAGATTCAGGCTCCCGCTTCTTCCAAGGAATCAGAATTTCATCCTTCCATGCCGCATAAAGCTGCATGGAAGACATTACTTGCCCAATGGTAGCCCTAGCCGCTCGATGAAGTGAAATTCTGCAATCTCTAGAGGCTTCAATCAGACCTTCCAACCCACAGGCCTTATGAATGAATGTATTATCAATGTCTATGTGAATTCGACCGTAGAGCCTGCGGATGGGCTCCTTACGATAAATTCTTCCATAAGAGAAAATTGTTTTTCCTCTTCTCTTTTCAACCCTCAGAGGGACATTATCTCTACCCAGAAGAAAATTATCTAGAATTCCATTAACAAAGGCACGGTAGGATAAATATTGAAAAAGAAAAGAATCGCCACCGTGAGTATAAATTATGTCAGGATCCAATTCCTCTACAATTTTAACTAGCTCCAAAATCTTTTCAGTTTCACTTCCTTCGCCAATTATCTTTGTATTATTCTCGAATATAATCGATATGCAGTCTATCTCATCACTCATTTTCTGTAGTGAACTTTTAGCCTTAATGCTAACATTAAGCCAAATAAAACGCAAAGGTGGAATAGAATAGTCAATACTCTCCACGGAATCGAGGATCTTATACCATAGCTTTTTTCCATAATCGACTACAACAAGACGAGCTAATGGAAAAATATCTTTCTCGTATAGATATGCTTCAGAAGGTGGAATGTCGATATTGTAAAAGTTAAATTTTTCACACCCAATAAGTCTGAGAAGTTTTTTAGCAAAGATATGAGTCCTGCGATAATCGCGAATGCTAATCTCCAGAACTTCACTCTTGAAATTATCGAACAAATGGGCATATCTTTCGACAAAACACCAATCTGCAACTGAGTGATTTTCACCGATTATCTCGGCCAAACATTTAAGTTCAGAAGAATTCCCAGAAATATAAATCCTATTTAAAAATTTATCAACAAACCTAACTCTTTCACCACTCTCGGCGATAAACCATACTATCATTTCACCTGAGGGCGAGGGATAAACATCCAATAACCAGCCACGAAGAGCTCTAAGTTTGATGAATTTTTTTTGCAATTTGCTCAAGTCTTTCTTTAATATTCATAAGTTCCCTCTGTTGGCTAATAAGAATCGACATGAACATTGTTTCAGTCAATATAGCCCTAGTGGCCATGCTTCCAGCCGAGGCATTCATTCTGCAAATATTCATAACAGTATCGAACGCACCAATATCTTTGCCTCTCAAAGCCTTGCGCAACCCTTCCCAACGAGCAATCTCCCTATCCAAAGCCTGTCTATAAGAAGGGGTTGTCCTCCCCAAAATTTATACCCCCATAAAAGATGTCAAAGAAGCATAATCGGTTGGAAAATTGATGATGAAAGGTTTAACTTTTAGGTGTTTCTCTAGAGCAAAACTAAGGATGCCCCCTTTTTTTCTTAATCTAACCAGAACAGTTGCCCTTTGGGACAATATATCAAAGAAATTTCTATATCGATCATCATGAAAAAAATTCACAATAACAACAGTCTTTTTATCTGTAACAATTTCAGAAAGTTTGATGCAAGTCTTGCTGAAAATCTCCTTGGCCTCATACTTTGGAATATCTCTATAAAAGCGGACAATGTCTGATATTATCAAAAGCTTAGCTTTCTTGCATTTCAAAAAATCATCAAGTTTTTCCAAAATCAAAGAACTGAATTGGTAGGCAGTAAAGACCCTTGAAACATAAATTTTCTCTAGAACCGGCGCATACTCTAAATTGCATTCACGTGCAATTTTGGCTAATAAGTAAGGATTAAATGAGTTTCCTCCATCAATAAAAACTACAGGAGAGCCCAAGCCACCATGCTTTGCTGGAAGTTGACAACGAACTGCCAAAGAAAAAGACATGTTCAAGATATCATGGCCGTATAAAACGCCAAAGTCTCCAAGCTCAAACCCTGCAAATATATCGTCCAATACACCAATTCCTAGAGTAAGCCCACTAGTTGTTTCAGTCGACGAAAATGACATGATATAGCTCACTTTTTTATGATGAAAATAAATAAGAAGAATAAAAATTCGTCAGGAAACCATTCCACATAGTTAGAGAGAGTAATGAAAGTAAAAATTGTAAGCATGTTAAATTGGGCCGCATGTGATGTGGGAACGAATGATCAGAAAAATAAATATTGTGTTTTTTGAGTGTTCTTCAGGAGTCTTCTCTCAGCAATACCTCAATAGCCCATTTTGATGTGTTACCAACCACAATTGGACATTTATCTGTATGACCACCGGCTTTTTCAAACTCTTTGAATTCTTCTGGAATCCATAAATTGTAAGAGCGACCCATTATTTTTTTCTGAACGTCTTTGCAAACGACACTTTCGTATTCATTAACAAATTTTTCGATGAGAATTCTTGCTAATTCATATGCTTTCTTGCGCTGTTTCTTTTCATCTTTAAAATCTTCGCGCACTCTTCCATAAATTTGTCCAATGGCCATAACAGCTCCACTAAGAGCCCCACAAGTTCCATTTCCTGTTACGCCTAGACCCCCTGCTAATGCAGATGCAGATTTGAATATATCATCATTTCTAATTTTGAGTGTTTCTTGAATGGCTGCTAAAGCGCACTGTGAGCAGCCATAATACTCGATCTCATATTTTCTGCCTAATTCAAATGCCTTGTCTAAAAGTTCCTTTTTTTGATTTTCCACTTTTTTCAACTCGAATAATTAGATGTATAAAAAATGCGAGCTATCATAAAAAATTAATCAGAAAATCTAATTCAGATTTTGGAGCCCCGGGCGGGATTTGAACCCGCGACCTTTGGCTTTTTGAAGGATATACCAAGCCAACGCTCTCTGCTACCTGATCTCCAAGTATCTAACCAGGCTAAAGCTACCGGGGCATTTTTTTAATCCTTTAGATTAACAAACTTACGCATATTAAAAATATCTTTTTAGGAAATGTCTTAATTTGATGAAATGTAAAAATCTTATGGCTTTGTATTGAATAAAAAACATAAGCTATATCAATTTTCAAAAACCGTCTAGGAATTTCAATTTTGAGTTGCATCAATTAAAAAAAATGAATGCGACATTAAAAAATCAGAAAGAAGCATAGGAAAAGAGTAACAATCCCAGCTAAGACCATAATTGCGCCATTAAAAATTATTCTTCCACCTGCTACTTTACTTAGAAATGCACCCAATGAAAAAAGCATGCACATAATTATAACTATCGACAATGCTATTGATACAAAAATCGAGATATATGAGTAAACCGCTAAAAAAAATGGTAGAATCGCTATGAAAGTAGCTATTAAGGGAGAAACGCCATCAACTAAAGCTACCGATACCACAGCGGTTTTTGAAGCTTTATCAATCATTGTTCCTTCTAAATTGGAAAAAATTGCGTTCTCAAGTTCTTTCATATTTCTTGACCTCTCAGCTCTCTCTGCCATATAGGCACCCCATGCTCCTGAGATTCCCATAGCCAATCCTGCACCCATACCTGCTTTTATAATAATAAAAGGATCAATAACGCCAGCTAGATAAGCCCCCATTATTATTCCTAACGTTGTGAGAGCTCCATCAAACGCGTTCATTACAAAATATCTTCTTAAAATTTCATTAACGCCACTAATTTCAGAATATTTACTAAAATTCTTAAGAAAGCTTCGGAAAAAAACCAATATATCACCATGCAATAATGTTTTGGATGATTTAAGATATTGCTTTAGATTCTAATCTCTTATCATGAGTTAGAAGAATAAACATAGGGCATTATTTTTAAACTTTCTCTCTATAATTTATTCATAGGTTATGCATCTTGACGGTGAATTTAAGAAGACTTGTAGTTGATTCGCTGAAACCACGAGAGAGTTCCATTGTAGATCTATCTAGAACATTATGTGAAGTAAATGGAGTAGAAGAAATTGACATTAATGTTATTGAAGTTGATGCTAAAACAGAAACGATTAAGTTAACAATTAGAGGAACAAATATTGACTATGATGGAATAGGAAAATCACTTAACGATCATGGGGCAACAATTAGAAGTATAGATGAAATCAGCGTAGGTAAAGGAAAATAAAAAAACGAATAGTGATTCTAGTTAAGAATTGCTTAGAAGGAAACCAACTTAGTATGAATTTAACTCTTTTTTTTAGGAGTTAAAGCTAAAGCTCTAACTGGCGATCCTGAACCTTGATAAATTTTTAAAGGGAATGCGAAAAAATAAGCCCCCTTTATAGGAATCTTATCTAGATTTTTAAGGCATTCCACTATTGTGATCCCATAATCGCTCAAAAGAGCTTTATGCGCAGGCTCCACGATGGCTGAGTTCAGAGCCTTTTCAAAATTTGTGTAAGCGTCGATTGTAGGAGTATCAGTTCCTATCATCTTTATTCCTAAATCACCAAAATAATTTGCTGCTTCTTTAGATAATCCCGGAAAATTTTTATAAAAATTCGATAAGCCTTTTTGTTGATTTTTTTTACTTTTAATTTTCCATTGATTATCCCAACCATAATTTAATAAGACAATTTCTTCTTTGTTGATATTGCCGTACTTATTTTCATATCTCTTAATATCTTCAGGCCAAACATACTCACCGTTCTTCTTATAAGTAAGATCTATTGTATTACATGGACCGAAGCATACATGAATTGGAATTTCATTTATACTTCTTTTTCCGCCTATATGAGATGGGGCGTCCATATGAGTGCCTTGATGTTCTCCCATTTGAATGATATTAGAATTATAGAAATCTCCATGGTCTATTGATTTCATTACGCGACGTATATATGGTGAAAAACTTGGTACCCCTTCTCGTAGAGTATGCGTTAAATCAACAAATCTATAATTTCTAAAAATATTTATTATATCTTCCATAAATTTAATGATGAACTAACAATTTAAAAATAATACGCGCGAGCGTATTATTTACACAAGGAAAATAGAGGGATAATAACAAAAGCCGATTTACTTAAAGTTGTGCGTTCAAAATAATTGTATTTAATGATTATTTTTTAGTGCGTGTGCGCACAGCGGATACTATGCTAATTATATCCCTATCTTTTATTATGTAGTCAGTCGGTAATCTCAATCCTGATCTGGCGTCGAGTGCAAATAATAAATTTTTAGCTAGATCCGAATGAATTTCAGAGGCCAAATAATGTATATCAGCATAACTTGGAATTAAAAATACATCAGGTAGTACATTTCCTTTTTTATCAGACAATCTTTTAACATCTTCTACAGGATATGCTGTATTCATTCTCAAAAGTTTAAATATGCAAAGATTAAGGGCAAACTGAACTCCAGTAATTATCCATTTTGAAAAAACTCTTTGCTGAACATAATTTAGTGCTCTTTCCTGCTCTTTTGTAAGACCATCCTTATTCAAGACTTGGAACTTTTCTTCTCCAGGTACGTATCTAATAAGTCCTTTTTTCTCAGCCCGCCTTAATGCTAATTCCGCCTCACTACAACTAGGAATTACGAATACGCCCTTAAATTCATCCACTAATTTTGCATAATTATCACTGGAGAACGGTAGATCCATCTTATTAGCAATAATTAAAGTAGGTTTTGATAGTTCCCTGATTCGCGTAGCAAAAATTTTTGCATCGTCATCCCTCCATTCCTCAATTTCTTTTCCTTCTAAATCCGGATGTTGGAGAGCACTTTTAATGTGTTTATAGGTCACCTTCAATCCAGTCAAAAGGTTAAATAAAGCACTTTCAGTTGCAGTGCCTTTTTTTACATGTTTGACAACAGTTTTCAAATTTTTAATGATGAGCTTAGTAAACCACATGTTTAATTCTTCTTCAATATCATAAACATCAAGTACTGGATTGCCCATACCGGGTCTTGTAAGTTTTCCATTGGCATCTACACTTCCAGATGCGTCCACTATGTGAAGAAGCGCGTCAGCTTGAGAAGCAACACTTAGAAATTGGGTTCCTAATCCTTTTCCTCTCCAAGAACCTTTAATTAATCCAGGTAAATCAATTAGCTCAATTGGAATAAATCTCCAACCATCTACACAAGCCGAATTCTTAGGATTATCTTTTATATCTAATTCCTTACAAACACAGAGCGCTCTAACATACCCAGTACCCTCATGAGGCTCTTTTGTCGTGAAAGGGTAGGTTGAAATTTTTGCTGAAAGGAGAGTTGCTGAATTAAAAAATGTTGTTTTTCCGGTATTTGTCTTACCAATTAAACCTATTCTAATCATTTATATTTTTCCTCTAAAACAATAATCTAAATCCTCAGTCATTTGTCTTCAAATAATTGATCAACATTCCTAAAATTAAATGTGTATATAGTTATTCATAAATTAACTATCAAAAAAAGGTTTGAAATCTAATGAGTTTGTCCAAAGAGGAGTTAGAATACTATAGAAAAGCTGGACAGATAGCATCTAAAGTACGAAAAGCAGTTCCAAATATTGTCGAACCCGGAAAAAAAATTCTGGAAGTTTGTGAAGAAATCGAAAATATGATTCTCAAAATGGGGGGTAAATTAGCTTTTCCTTGCAATATTGGGATAAACGAAGTAACTGCTCATTTTACACCTCTGGGGAACAATTCAGAGCTAATTCCTGATGGTTCTGTAGTTAAAATAGATTTAGGGGTACATTTGAGTGGATACATAGCAGATACCGCAATAACGATCCCATTCAATCCAGCATATGAATCAATGATTTTAGCCGCAGAGGATGCTCTTAGGAATGCTATAGAAAATATAAAACCAGGGATAAAGATCTCAGATATTGGACATATTATTGAAAAAAATATTACAAGACACGGTTATAAACCTATAAGGAATTTAACGGGTCATAAAATTGAGCGCTTTTCCTTACATTGTGGCAAAGTTATTCCAAATATCGCTCAAATAAATGGTGCAAAGATCGAAAATGGAGAAGTATTCGCCATTGAACCTTTTGCAACATATGTCGATGCTTCAGGCATTGTTAAAAATAATCAAGAAGCATATATTTTCAAATATAATAAGGAGAAAGGTACTAAATCTAAAAAAGCGATTAAACTACTTCGGCATATAAGAAATGAATTTATAACATTGCCTTTTACCACTAGATGGTTAGAAAGTCTGTATCCTGAGCCAGAGTTACAGAATTATTTAAATGAAATACTCTCCTCAAGATGTATAATACCTTATCACGTTCTTGTAGAAGAAAGTCATAAACCAGTAGCTCAAGCAGAACATACAGTTATTGTTAATGAAGATGGTTGTGAAGTACTAACTCTTTGAGGTGATTTATCAGGTTCTTTTTTATCTTCAAGATAGATAGCATTAATTGATAATTCACTATTGCATTGGGTGCATTTCCCGATCTTTTTGTTAACATAATCTCCTTTTTCAAATAATCTCACTTTTTTGAAAGAGCATTTATCGCAAAATTCAACTGTCAATACCTTCTTATCCATTTCTTTCATCATTATTGCTCTTTTTCTCAGAGTAGTTAATGATGAAAAGGCTAAACCAATACCTATTATTGCTACAACGATTCCTATATAGAGATTTTCAGTCTGCCCTTCTTGATATGAGGTTAAAGAATTATATAAAATATAGAAGGAGTATATTAGAATTCCCATACTAAATAGAGCCACTATATAGAAATATGTTCTTCCTCTTTCTCTATCCAAATTTTCGCACCTTCATTGACCTATTCCAATTGAATTCCCGATGCCAGCAATAATGATGGTATCTCCTTTTTTTGAATTTTCTTTAACCAAGCTTCGTACTTTATCGATGGCTTTTTCAACAGCATCGTTTATTTCTTTCTTCATAGGAGTAATTGCTTCTTGAATGCTTTCCTTAATTATAATTGCGTACAATGGAATTTTGAATTTTGAAGTTTCTTCCTCTATTTTAAATTTCTCGGTTCCTATCCCACCTATAGCAGCTCCAATTCCCTCACTGATCTCTCCTGTTTTTTCACCTTCAAATTTTAAGGCTGCATCGATCATAACGACCATGGATATTTTTCCCTTATTTTCAGTGATTATTTTTCTTACTGCATTCCCTGGTTTTCCCACATTTCCTCCAGGCCCCTCTGCTTTTAGAACAATTGCATTTCTGCCCTCGAATTTAGTCTTAGCAACAATAACATCTTTATCTATTTTCCTTTTCCGTTTTCCTATCATTAATTTTGAAACTATGAGTGGACCAACGCCATCACCTATCGGTTGACCTTTGGAAAAAGCTTTTGATGCTCCGATTAACGCTTCGGCTTGTTGCATTACAAGCGGGAGAATCATTTGTAATTGTAGAATCAAATAGAAGCTTGATGTTTTTTTTCCTAGCAAATAGAAATGCCTTACGATTCTGAATATAGTATTTAATGCTAAAGAAACCTCTACTAAATTTTCAAGATTGTTTACTTGAACATCATCAGCTTCTGGAGCAATTCTTTTCACATCACTTTTAAATTTGTCATCTCTAACGTCAAGTAAATGATCGAGTTTCGGAACAATACCTGCTGGATCAAGGTCTACTGGCGATATTAAAAAGTGCTCCATTAATGAATTTAATCTTGAAGCAGGATCTTCCTTTGGTTTACCTATTTCGCGTATTGTCTTTAGAGTTAAATTTTTTGCATCCGTTCTCATGTATTCTAATTTTTTTATAGATCCACTTGCATTCCAAAGCATCGTCCATAATTGTATTTTTTGGCCGAAAAAAATGAAAAGAATAAATGAGAAATACATAAGGGTTGAGATTACCGTCCCTATTGAGGAGTCCTCACCACCTAAACCGCCTAACAATCCCAATTGCAATATAGTATTAAGAGACAAATTTTGCGACCTCGATGAGAATAAATATCTTCCTACATAAAGTGTTGGTTATTATTGTTAATGAGTGAGTTATAAATTTTTCATGATTTTACATTTTGTATATATAATATCAAAAAAACTTTGATTAAAGTTGGAATTGGCAGCGGTCCAAGCTTTGCGTTGGCTCTCGCACAACACTACCACATGAATCGCCTGGAAGATTCACTTCCGTGATTCCGGTGATCAGATTCACATATTTACCGTCACATTCGGAACGGGAACGGGTCCTAGCTTCCAGCTATGGCCGCCAACTCCAGAAATAGATTACAAAAGGAGACTTTTAAACTTTCTTCAAATTCAACTTAATTTTTTCATCAAACCTTTTTAAATATTCCTCCAAGCATCCTATGCTTTTTAAATATAATCCATAATTTACAAGAGCCACCATAGCTTGAGAAGCTTCTTCTGGCGAAGGGTAAGCAGGTATTCCGAATTTTTCAAAACGTGAGCGTATATATGTGGCCATTTCAGTTTCTCCAATATCGCATCCAATAATTGGTTTGCGATACTCCAACATAATATTTCCAATCAAATCCACAAAATCTTCTTCGATCGCTGGAAGATGATGTATGCCAATAACAATTATGCCGTCGGTGTTTGGTTCATCTAAAAGCAATCTTAGGCTATATTCAAACATTTTTGAGGTAGCTGATCCTGTAAGGTCAACAGGATTTAGATTGGTACTAAACTCTGGAAGGATTTTTTTCTTTTTTAAATCCTCAAACTTTGATAAAGTATCATTAGATAATTTTGTTATCCTTAAACCTCTGATCTCGCATTCATCCGCAGCCATTACACCAGGACCTCCTGCATCTGTAAGTATTGCAATATTTCTTCCACTCGTAGGTGGTTGAAAAACAAGAGCCTTTCCCATGTTGAAAAATTCGCGCATGTTTTGAGCTCTAATAACACCAGTTTGCAGGAAAGCAGCATCGTATATTTGATCCGAACCACTCAGAGCACCGGTATGAGATGATGCAGCCCGAGCACCAGCTATAGTCTGCCCCGATTTAAGGGCAACTATAGGTTTCTCTTTTGTAACTTGCCTTGAAATCTCCATAAATTTTCTGCCTTCATTTATACTCTCGGCATATAAGAGAATTACATTAGTTTTTTGATCATTATAGAGGAGTTGCAAAATCTCTGATTCATCAACATCACATTTATTTCCAAAACTAACAAATTTGCTAATTCCTATTTGTTGGCCTGTCAAATAATCGAGAGCAGCCGCCCCGAATGCTCCACTTTGACTTATCATAGCCATTTGACCGGGCATTGGACGAGGTGTTGCAACCATTACGTCTCCAGTTTTAAGAATTTTTGTTTCTGGAAGGAATAGAGTATCGACTCCAGTATATGAGTCGAATACGCCTATACAATTGGGTCCAAGAATCCTGATGCCCCCTTTTCTAGCCATTTCTACGATCTTTTCTTCACATTCATGGTTTCCAATTTCGCTAAATCCAGCAGTTATTATTATTGCTACATCGACTCCTTTTTCAACGGCATCTTTCATTACATCTTTTACGATTGCAGCCGGAACAACTATAACTATTGACTCTAAATCATCAGGAATATATTTGATAGATGGATAACATTTAAATCCTAAAACGCTATCCTCATTTGGGTTGACCGGATAGATTTCCCCTTTAAAAATTCCTCTTCGTTTATTCTGTGCAAAATTTGAAAAGATCACGTTACCAGCTTTACCGATTTTTTTTGATGCTCCGATAACAGCCACCGATTTTGGATTAAAGAATGTCTCTAATTTATTTATCGTTGAAGTTTCTTGTCTCATTTGTTTTATCAACCGTAATAATAGCGTAAAAATATGTTATTTGAAATAAAAAATGGCTTAAGAAAAGTCTTTTGTGTGAAGATTTTAAGATTTTGTTATTATTTAAAAATTTATTAAAATCGAATCATTTTTCATTTAAATTGGGGCCCAAAAATGATGGGGCCGTAGACCATTGGAATTAATATTTCCATGGGCGGTATCTAGCCAGGTATGACGACAACTGATGACATTAGTCGTTAAGGGCTCCAGAAGAATATTATGGGTTTACGGACCAAATTAATGGGATGAAGAACTTCAGGAGCGTGTGAAGAAACCCGTAGACATGAAAAGATGGCGGAAGTCAAGGGTTCAACATAGTTATTTAGAACACTATGAAAATCCCTTCGGCCCCACTTTTTTTATTATTCAAAAAGTTTAGAATGATACTGTTTAATTCTCTTTTTCAGGTTATAGGAGATAGATGAAATGGATCTGAATTTACCAATCATTGCGGTAATAGGAGGAAAAAAATCCGGAAAAACTTCAGTTGTAGAATTTCTCGTTAAAGCCTTTACCAGCAAAGGATTTAAAGTAGCAACCGCCAAACACATAAGTTCACAAGACTTTTCATTGGATAAAAAAGGTACTGACACATGGAGACATTACATAGCAGGAGCAAAAAAAGTCATAAGTGTTTCCAACTTTGAGATAGCCTTATTGATTAGAGATTTTCAGAATAGATTCGAATTAAATGTTTTAAAAGACTTCATGATAGGCACAGATTTGCTATTATTAGAGGGTTTTTCTAAGCAAGTTAATGAAAATTCCAATATAGGAAAAATAATTTGTGTGAAGAGTGAAGAGCTGGCTCCCTATAAAAAGAGTGCCAAGGGAGAAATAATTGCGTTTTGTAGTATGGCCCCGAATAAAAATAGTGACGTTCTTGGAATAAGTAGAGATCAAAATAATTTATTTGAAAATTCTATGAAGTTTTTTATAAAAACAAACAAGTTATTAAAAATATTGAATGCGTTACCAAAAATCAATTGTAGAAAATGCAGGTATCAGAGTTGTGAGGAGATGGCCCTTGCAATTTATAACGGTAGAGCCAAAATTAATGATTGTGAAACATTTCGAAATAAAGATAGAGCAAAAATAAAAGTCGAAATCGATAAAGAGGAATTGCCATTGAATACGTTCGTTTCAGATATGATTTATGGAGTTACGATGAGTATGTTGTCCTCACTGAAAAGAACTTCAATAGAAGAAGGAAAAAAATTGCATATAAAAGTGACATAATAAACCTTGACAGGTTTTTTACTCGGATTTTAAAGTTCTTTTTTAATTTAAAGTAGGATTTTATGCGCATTAGCGCTAATTTATATATTTTTAACTTGAACATTTTAATTGTAAAATGATTTGAGGAAATAAATATGGAAAATGAAAAAGAGATAGGGAAAATAAGCCACTTTTTTCCAAAGATCAATGTTGCTGTAATAGAGTTATCCGATGAGTTGAGTGTGGGAGATAAAATAATAATAAAGGGTAGCACTACCAATTTTGAGCAAATTATAGATTCAATGCAAATAGAGCATGAAAATGTTAATAGAGCTAATGCAGGACAGTCTGTTGGATTAAAAGTCAAGGATAGGGTAAGAGAGAACGATATTGTATGCACGATAAAAGAATAAATTTGTTCTGAGAATGCCGAAGTATTTTTAGCAATATATAACTATTTGAAATCCTTCATCAAAATAAATACAGTAAAAGTTAATACGCTAAATCTTTAAATATGACCAGCTTCGGAGGTCTAATAATTCCATCAAAGTGCATCAAGATAAAATCATAATAAACTTTTGATTTACTTTAAAAGACGGATGATGATTGGAAGTATGAGTTTGAAGAATGATATATCATTAAAAATTGATCCTTGGGGAACGATAGATATCAAAGATTATTCAGAATTATTCGCAACCTTCGGTATTGAACCAATAGAGAGTATTCTTAAAAGAATTAAAAAACCTAATCGGTATCTTAGAAGGAAAATAATTTTTGGCCATAGAGAACTTGGAAAAATTATCGACGCTATAGAAAAAAAAGAAGAATATGCTGTTATGTCAGGTATTAAACCAACGGGGGCACTACATTTAGGAAGTAAAATGACTGCTGAAGAGATCATTTACTTTCAAAATCTATCAAATAAATCTAAGGTTTTTTATGCTATTGCAGATGTTGAAGCATATTGCGATAATGGATTGCCTTTTAATCTAACATCAGAAATTGCAGTAAATAATCTAGCAGATATTTTGGCACTTGGGCTAGATCCGAATCGAGCCTATGTTTATAGGCAATCTGAAGAAATACGCGTTATGAACCTTGCTTTGATATTTTCTAGAAAGGTAACAAAAAATACAATAGAAGCCATATATGGTGAAAGACCTCTTGGGCTCTATCTTTCAGCATTAGTTCAAGCAGGCGACATCTTACTACCCCAACTCGAAGATTTTGGTGGACCTAAACCTGTTCTCGTACCTGTTGGGGCTGATCAAGATCCACATATTCGATTAACAAGGGACTTAGCAAGGAAATATTCAAATGAATTCAAATTTGTTTTGCCAAGTTCAATTTATCATAAGCTGACTAGATCTTTATCGGGAGATATTAAAATGTCTAAAAGAGATCCGATGAGTTTATTAACGCTTGAGGATGTCCCTAAATTGGCAAAGAAAAAAATTATGAATTCTTTAACGGGTGGGAGAGAAACAACGGAATTACAAAAAAAACTGGGCGGAGAACCTGAAAAATGCGTGGCATATGAACTTTGCTTATTTCATTTTTGTGAAGATGATGAAAAAGTAAAACAAATATATCAAGAATGTATTAATGGGGAGAGAATTTGCGGAAATTGCAAAACTGAGATAGCAGATATAGTAGCAAATTTCTTGGATAACCATCAAAAGAGAAAATCAAGACTTGTTCGAATTTCACGCAAACTTTTAGAAAAGAATTAGATAGGAATAAGTGTTTAAGGAGTTAAAGATTTATTAGCGAAAGCGCCTAATCCCTTGATTAATTTAGAAGATTAGCCCAGACATTTATGATATATGAGCCAAATTAAACATTTCTAATTATTTTTCGGGGGCGGAATTTACTATTGATAGAATTAAGGGAGAACGAATACAATATTTTTTCATTATTAAAAAAATTGAAAGACACTATAAGTTTAGATGAAATTCTTAAAAACACTGAACTAAACGAATCGACGATAATAAAAACTTTGTTAAACCTATCAAAAAATAAACTTGTATCAATTATTGAAGAAAAGAATGCTTTCCTGAGAGCTAATGAGGAGGGCTTAAAATATTCACAAATTGGTTTGCCCGAAAATAGATTGGTCGAGACGGCTATATCTGCTGGTGGAGTAATAGATTTAGATGAGGCAGTTGAATCAACCCATATAAAAAAAGAAATGGTTCCAATAATTTTAGGATGGATAAAGAAAAAAGGGCTTGCAACGATTGAGGGAAAAAAAGACAAAATATTAATATTGGCAACTAATCCTCCTAAGGAGGCAGCAGAAGAAAAATTACTTCGAATTTTAAGTAAACAAGGTGAAGTAAATTTTGAAAGTTTAAGCGATGAGATGAAAAAAACTACCTCTTTATTAAAAAGACGTAATTTAATCGAAGAATTTTTTAAAATTAAAAGGTTTGTAAAATTAAGCGATAAAGGCCAGAAAGTTACAATAGATTCAATAAAGATGATTGATGGAGTAACTGCGCTTGATTCTAGGATGATTACTAGCAGAGAGTGGAAAAAAGTAAAATTATTGGAATATGATGTTACTTCCTCCCCACCGGTAATATACCCCGGAAAAAGACACTTTTTTTCTGATTTTATAGAAGAAGGGCGAAGAATTTTATTAAGAATGGGATTTGAGGAATATGATGGTCCTTACGTAGAGGAAGAATTTTGGAATTTTGATGTATTATTTCAAGCTCAAGATCATCCAGCTCGAGAAATTCATGATAGCTATATGCTAAAAAAGCCTAAGAAAGGCATTATAGAAAATGCTGAATTAATGGAAAGAGTTAAGAAGACTCATGAGAATGGATGGACGACGGGTTCAAGAGGATGGAAATATAAATGGAATTCTGATATAACCCGAAGATTAGTATTGAGGACTCAGACTACAGCCGTTTCAATGCGTTATTTGAATGAGCATAAAGAACCGCCAATTAAAATGTTCTGCATATCAAAAGTATTTAGACCAGATGTTTTAGACTCAAAACATGCTATGGAATTTACGCAACTTGAGGGGATAATAGGAGATAACAAAATAACGCTACGACATTTACTAGGATTGCTAAAAAATTTCGCAAAAACTTTAGGACTCGGCGAAGTTAAATTCAGACCAGGATATTTTCCATTTACAGAACCGAGCGTAGAATCTTTTGTAAAGCATCCAAAATTAGGATGGGTAGAATTCGTCGGTGCTGGTATGTTCAGACCAGAAGTTCTTAAACCACTCGCAATAAAATTTCCTGTAATTGCTTGGGGAATAGGTTTTGATAGACTAGCTATGATAAGATTAGGAATAGATGATATACGAGAACTTTATTCAAAAAGACTCGATTTATTAAGAGAAAGAACACTTTAAGGGTAGAAAACGATTGCCAACTATAACAATATCATATGAGGATCTACTAAATCTGCTTGGAGAAAAATTATCCCTAAAAAAAATTGAAGAAACGCTCTTCCTTACAAAATGCCAAGTAGAATCCCTCACTAACAATGAAATTACAATAGAGGTTATGGCTGACCGACCTGATTTACTTAGCGTAGAAGGGATATCACGTGAATTAAAGGGGATCTTAGGATTTGAAAAGGGACTAAAAAAATACAAAGTTGGAAGAAGTAATGTAAAAATAAATGTAGAGCCAACTGTTGAGATTGTGAGGCCTTTTATATCATCTTCAGTAATAAAGGGCGTTACTCTAAATGATGAAAGTGTCAGACAGGTCATGCAACTGCAAGAAAAATTACATTTAACCTACTGTAGAAATAGGAGAAAAGTCTCAATCGGAATTCATGATTTTGATACCATAGAAGGTGATATTTTCTACGCTGGAGTGCCTCCCAATAGAATTAGATTTGTGCCATTAGATGAAGAAGAAGAGATGAATGGAATTGAGATTTTAGAAAATATTCCGAAAGGAAGAGAATATGGACACATAATTAAGAATTTTCCAAGATATCCTTTATTATATGATAGCAAAGGTGACGTGCTTTCGCTGCCGCCCATAATAAATGGAATAATTACTAAAATTACTGAGAACACAAAAAATATTCTTTTAGATGTTACTGGTACCGATCCTGATTTAGTCGAATTTGTGAACAATATAATGGCATCGAATATTTTTGAGAGAGGCGGAAAAATTGAAGCTGTTGAGATATCAAAAAAAGACGAAATAAGATTTGTGCCAAAGTTAGATTCCCAAAGCATTAAATTTAGAATAGATTTTACAAACGAGATCCTTGGACTAAAATTGAATAAGACGCAGATAATAAATTCACTAGAGAAAATGCGTTATGGAATTAAGACTATAGGAAAAAATTATCTTGAAGTGTCTATCCCACCTTATAGAGCAGATATTCTCCATGAAATAGATATCGTTGAGGACGTAGCTCTTGGTTATGGATATAACAGACTGGGACCAGAAATGCCCTTAATTCCAACGATTGGTATTGAAAGAGAGATAACTAGCTATATTCGTAAAGCATGTAATATTATGATTGGCTTAGGATTTCAAGAAATATTGAATTATATTTTAACTAATAGAGAATATCTATTCGAAAAAATGGTAATTCAAAATTCAGATGTTGTTGAGTTAGAAAATCCTCTGACGAGTGAGTATTCAACTTTGAGAAATTCCCTTCTACCAGGTTTAATTAATTTCCTGAGTTACAATAAACACATTTCTTATCCTCAAAACATTTTCGAATGTGGAGACGTGGTTATTTATAACGAGTCTGAACCTACAAAAACTTCAAATAGTAAAAGACTTACGGCAGTATTATGTGACTATAGGATAAGTTATGAGGATATTCAAAGCAGTCTTTACTCATTTTTAAAGAACATAGGAATTAAAAAATGGATTCTAGAAAGGACTGAAAATCCTAGTTTTATAAAAGGAAGAGTCGCTTCTATTTACATAGAAGGAATTAAAAATCCTATGGGCATTATAGGAGAGATAAATCCTATCATCCTAAATAATTTTGAAATTGAGAATCCAATAGCAACATTTGAAATAAAACTTGAGGAAATGATGAAGAATTCAATCTGATTTTTTAGAATTACGATTTTTCTTAAGCAATAGAAATAATATCCAAAAAACTTTTCAATTTGATAAGTAAATTTCATTGAATACTAATCATAATTAAAAAAATATCAAGAATTTAAAATCGATAGGTGTTTTCAATGCAAAAGACAAAGAAAATATGGATGGATGGAAAACAAATTGACTGGGATGACGCTAAAATTCACATATTAACTCATGCTCTGCATTATGGTACTGCCGTTTTTGAAGGGGTTAGATGTTATAATTCTGTCAAGGGTCCTGCTGTTTTTAGATTAAAAGATCATATGAAAAGATTTCTCAATAGCGCTAAAATCTACTTTATGAAAGTGCCATTCGATCATGATCATTTGTGCAAAGCGGTCAAAGAAACCATTAGAGTGAACAATATCAAAGAATGTTACATCAGACCAATAGCATATTATGGCCATAAGGAAATGGGCCTATATCCGCTTAATAATCCTGTCAATGTTTCTATAGCAGTTTGGCCTTGGGGCACCTATTTAGGTGAGGAGGGATTAAAAAAGGGGATTAGATGCAAGATATCCTCTTGGGTTAGAATAGATAGCAGAATACTTCCTTCCCAAGCCAAATGTTCTGCAAACTATGCAAATTCTGCACTCGCTAAACTCGAGGCTCTTAATTGCGGATACGATGAAGCAATTCTATTAAACATAAACGGACAAGTAACCGAAGGTCCAGGAGAAAATTTATTCATAATCAAAGACGGAACTCTGATAACACCAACGACAAGTTCAGGCGCACTTTATGGTCTAACTAGAGATTCGGTAAAAAAAATAGCCAAGGAAAAAGGGATTGAATGCATTGAAAAAGAGATTCTAAAGGACGATCTGTTTTTAGCTGATGAAGCATTTTTGACTGGAACTGCAGCAGAACTCACACCTATCAGAGAAGTTGATGGAAGATCTATAGGCAATGGTTCTCGAGGACCTATAACAGAGATCCTTCAAACAAAATTCTTTCAAATAGTAAAAGGCGAGGATGAAAAGTACTATAAATGGCTAGATTTTATCTAAAAATACTTTTCAACTTTTTTTATTATTTTGAACTCTTTAGATTTGGATTCTGAATGAAAAAGGTTTTACTGAATTAGAGGCTGAGGATTAATAACCGAAAATTTACAGATAGAAATTCAACCGAAGATTTTACAGAACCAAACAGGATTAAATTTAATAATGATTATTATTCGATGGTATTCGCATATTTTTGAGTCGATTAACATTAATATTTCAATTGAGACGGGGAATTTTCTAAATGGGAGTTTCTATCAATGTAAGTGCGAATGTCAATAAGGAGCTATATTTAGCTACCGGTTTTACTTTCGCTTATTTTACTGGACTTATGATGTTTCAACCAATATTGCCTCTATATATAATCGATATAGGCGCTTCAAAATTCGAACTTGGAATATTAATGGCAATGTTTCCTGGAATTACAATCCTAACTAGACTTCCTTTTGGATTTATCGCTGATCGAATAGGAAAATGGATTACTTTACTAATATCTCTATTTATGCAACTTACAGCTTTTTTTCTATATTCCATAGCACCATCACCAATCTATCTTTACCCCATAACAATCATCTATGCTCTATCGTTTGCATCCTTCGGCCCCGTAAGTATTGCGATGGCATTAGATTCTGCGCGAGTAAGCAAAAGAGGACTTGCTATGGGGAGATACTATACTTCAATAGGCGCTTCAATGATTTTGGGACCATTACTTACAGGCTTTCTTGCATTAACTTTTAATTATAAGCAGATACTTTTTTTTGCGACATTTTTACCCATGCTTTGTATTATAATATTCTTAACTATTTACTTAAGAAATAAAATAGAAATAAACACCAAAAAAAATTTACCGCCAATGATAAAAAATTTTTTTCCATTATCATCCTTATTCAAGATTTTCAAATCAAGAAATATTTTTTTTATATGTTATGCTCAAATTACTTATTTTGTAGCCACTGGCTTTTTTGGAACACTTTTCCCAATATATGCAAAAGAGACTCTATGGTTTACTACTACTACAATTAGCATACTTTTTGCCATCAGAGGTTTGCCAAACGCATTAATAAGAATTCCAATTGGAACTTTATCAGATAAAATTGGTAGACAGATCCCCTTAATATTTGGGTATTCTTTAGCTTTTTTGGCTCTCTTTTCGATTCCTTTTATCTCTGATATCATCATTATAGCGATTTTAATGGCCATATACGGAGTAGCTTGGGGCATAAGAACAGCTCCGACTGCAGCCTTTATGGGCGATAATGTAAAATCAACTGATATAAATTTAGCCTCAGCACTTATATGGTTGACTTCAGATATTGGTCTAGCGTCAGGCTCTTTTATTGGTGGTTTTTTTGCAACAATAATGGAGATTCCCACGTTATTGAAAATATCTTCATTTTCAGTTTTTTCAGCAATATTAGTCTTACTTTTTATAAAAGAAAATTAACTTAAAATCTAGTGAACTATTCGTAATAAAACAATTTTAATTAATAGCACGCGCACTTATTAGAAAATTTAGTATTCGGCATTATTGAGTTGGGTAAACTAACTTTAATGTGTAGGCTCTAATTTACTTTATTTAGAAGATGACAACTAATTGGTGAAAGTTAGAGATATGGGAGAATATACACTTAGAGAGGCAAATTTGGATGATCTCTTGACATTAGTAAACCAAAGAAGGACAATGTTTGTAGAGGCTACAAACGCTAAGAATCAGAAAGTACTTGACGATATGGATAGTGCTTACAAGAATTATATTAAAAAAGCAGAAGGATCCTTCAAAGCGTGGATCGTCGAAATGAATAAAAAAATAGTTGCTGGAGGCGCAATATCAATTTATGAACAACCGCCTAGGCCTCAAGACCATACCTTACGTTACGTTTATGTACATAGTATTTACACAGACCCCGAGTATAGACGACAAGGTTTAGCGAGAAAAATTTTGGAGAATATAATAAATTGGTGTAGAGAAAATGGTTTAAAGACTCTTACCTTGCATGCTGTGGAGGTTAGTAGACCATTATATGAGTCTTTAGGATTTCAACCGACAACAGAGATGCGAATGTTTCTGTAATCAATAAAATAGCCATTTTCAGTCCAATGTGAGAGTCATTATTCAAAATTGCACTTAAATTTATAGGGACCGAAAATAATATTTGAATTATGAAAAGATCGGTATCCTTACTCTTGAGAAAATCATGCATTATTTTTTTACTATTAGGACTTGTTTCATTGCACAGTCTCAATACGTACGCTCAAAATACGAGTGATACTTATGTTATCTCAAAAGGTTCTCATTATTTAGAAAAAGGTTTTACACTCATTATAGAACCAAATTCTGCTGAAAAATATTATTTTACTATCCCGAGTAAAACTCATAATGCTACAATAAAAGGAGCGACCCTAACTGGAGGTTTTATAGTAAAACCTATTTTAGGAGTACCACAAACAATCGGATTTGTAATTGGGCGTGAAGATGGTACAGTCTCCATAGCAACCGAAACTTCAAGTTGGGAGGGAGTATTAGAAGGTTTGCCTCCAGATTTTTCCTATGAATTAGTATTTGCTAATCGAGACATGTTCGGTGAAAGAGAAGTAAGAGTAACTATAACTTTTGAGTATTCTTATGTATTTGAGGATAAAATAACTACGCCCCCATCAAATGGAAATAAATTATGTTTAATAGCTACTGCTTTCTTTGGTACTGCGCTTGAACCTGAAGTCAACTTTTTAAGACATGTAAGAGATGATACGCTTTCGAAAATTATTGGTAAGGATTTAACCAATAATATCAATAATTTTTATTATACTTTTAGTCCTCTAACAGCAGAATGTATCAGAAACAATTATTTTATTAGAATTTCAACGATAATGATTCTATTACCAGTGATAGCGATTTTACATTTTGCAGATGTCATAATTACTTTTTCAGTATAATAGATTATTCAATTTTATTCCCTAATTCTTATTCAGCGATTATTCCGCACTCTCACTTCAATATCCACCAATATCGAGCATCATGCTAAATTAAATAACTATCCAATCCAATAGACAAAGCTACTGTCACACTTCTTTCTTTTGAGTTAAATTCTTTCGATTTTAGTATTATGATTAATCCAAAAAACTTTCCTTTAATAAATTGAGACTTTTTTTATTGTTTGGTTTTGCAAAGTACACAAATATTAGTTATAACATTGTAATTCTAAACATCAAATGCGATGCCTTAAGATTAATTAAAAGTAGATGCTTTTAAATTTCCATCTATTCAAGGAGTATTGATGAAAAAACATTCATAAAAATTAGTTAACTTGTTCTTTATATGGAAGAATGATTTCACTTTCACATAGTTGTGAATAATAAATAATATTCCATTGGGAGATAAGATAGAATGGCTAAAGTGTCATTAAAATTAATTGAGACCCAAATAAGAAAGGATGAAAAGATCTTAAAAGCATATGATTTACTGGAATCAGATGTTGAAACCCAATGTTATCTCCAAATGGCAAATATTATGGCTGTTAATCGTCTCCGTTATAATGATCACGGACCTGTGCATTCAAGGATAGTAGGTGGTACAGCATTAGAGATATTTGACATATTGAAAAACCATATAAAACTTGGAGTTGTCAAAGAAGCGATTGGTGATGAGTGGGATTCTAGATTGGTTTCATTTTATGGGGCTTATCTTCATGATATTGGGAACTCGGTTCATAGGAAATCCCATCACATAAATGGTTGCATATTAGCAGGTCCTATATTAAAACGCCTCTTAGGTAAAATTTATGGAGTTAAAACAGAAAAGACATTTAAACTAAAACAAGAGATATTGCAATCTATATTTTCGCATGATGATGAAATTAAATGCCTTAGCGCAGAAGGAGGGATATCAAAAATTGCCGATGGATGTGATATGGCTGGAGGAAGAGCAAGAATTCCCTACAAATTAGGAAAGGCAGATATTCACTCCCTCTCAGCACTCTCAATCACAAAGGTTGAGATAGAACCTGGAACAGAAAAACCACTTTTAATTAAAGTCCATATGAACAATTTTGCGGGCATATTCCAGATAGAAGAAGTTTTAATGAAAAAAATTGAGACGTCTGGTCTTATGGATAAGGTCAAGATTTTACCTCTAGAAAAAGGTAAGAAAATAAAATGGTCAGGAAAGATGGATTAATTATTTAACAAAAAAATCGAGAATATTGCAATTAGCCATAATTGTTTTTATACTAGAAAAAATACGAATCTAATTTAGAAGGAAAAATTTGAAATTCAGTATTTATTAAGGTAATAATAAATTATGCTTTTTCGCCTAAAGAACATCTAGGATATTTGCAGTTTTTACATTCAGGAGCTATTACTTTAGGTTCTATAGTTCCTTTTACAGAATTTACAATCTCTAGACTGTTTTTAACTGCCTTTTCCGAACCTTTAATAACCAGAGTGATTGCTCCCCCCGCTCCATCGACGCCTCCCGCACTTATAGGAATTGCCTCTGCGCCTGTCAAAATTTTAATTGCTTCAACTTCATCAACGACCATTCCATGAAGAGGAAGAATCCCAACTGGCATTCCCATAGAATAATCCATTCTATGACTGCCAGCCTCTGCAGCTGCTTTTGAGATAGGAGTCGGTATCATCTTCTCTAAACCCACGGGTATTATTATTTTGATTCCTTTTGCCATTGCTACTCCATAGGCTCTACCAGCAGTACCTCCTATAGAACTTCCTAAAAGAATTCCCGCGTTACCGTTAGGATCTATCGCATTTGCTCCTTTTATGAATACATCTTCAGATCCCATTTTCTTCAGCACATCATCTATCTTTGGTTCCTCACATAATTCGCCTTTCTCTAGAACCCATATCCTAGCATATCCTCTCTGACGTATAGAATCAAGCATCTCTTGCATTATACAAGTTCCTCGGGGAATTGTTATTCCGCAACCATAGCCTTCAGTAATCTTTTTATCAATTAGTTCTTCGAGAAGAAAAGCGCATGTAGTACTTGCGCCTACAAGAATTATACCGTCTTGCCTAGCCTTTTCTACGACATCTAGCGATACAACCGCATGTGATATAAGTTTCTTTGATTCTGGTGGGATTAAAGTAACTTGAATTCGCATGAATATAATTGGCTAGTAATTAATTAAAAAGTTTGGTCTAGGCAAAAGCTAATTGATAATAATTTAGTTTCGCTTAATACATAATTCTAATTTTAAGCTGCAATTATCATCATGACCTCATAGGCTATATTTATATCCTATCAGTACACTAATGTTCATTTATGTGGCAAATGATTGCAGATAGGTTAAAAGACCATCCAGAAAGATTAGATGTAGCCCGAACTCTAATTGAAAATGGTTTAAGCATTAAGGAAAGTAAGATTTACTGTAATGATATAGAGATACCGCCAATACGAATTGCCAGAGTGGCAAAAGTAGATCGAAGAACAGTATCGCATACAATACATATGATCGAAGATGATGAGAATTTATCCAAAATATTTAACAATATTAGATCTTCTGGCCATTCTTTAAGGGATGTAGCAAGATATTTGGAACTTGGTGTGGTAGAAATTATTCCTACAGATGCAAAAACTCATGGTATATTAGCTCAAGCTTCATCCTTGATCGCTAAAAAAAACATCAGTATTCGCCAAGCAATAGTTGATGACCCTGAGTTATCACCTGAACCCAAACTTATGCTCATAACTGAGAAAAAGATGCCAGCAGAATTAATACCCGAATTTTTAAAAATAGAAGGAGTCTCTAAAGTCTCAATCTATTAATATAATGTTGGATAAAAATCAGCCGAAGACTTCTCCCTCTCTTAAATTGCCGTCTTATCTTATAATAATTGAAAAGCCCAGCAACAGATATATGATGATCTCTGATAATGAAAGTCAGATAAAACTGCGAAAATAGATAAAATTCCATCAGAAAATTTCTATACCACTGCTATATGCTTAGATTTTTCATACATAAAACCAAGAGGAATTATATCTTCAAAAGAGATAGAAGAGATTCTAGAAATGGCTAACATTACCTTAGAAAAAGGCGATATCGATCTTCCATTCACAGGAAATTATGAAAAAACTTATTCAAAAACAGAATATCTTATAAAACGCAGGTTTGGACAGAGAGGGGACCGTTTAGCTTGCGGAGAATGAAGCCATAAACATTGGCATAAACACTACAAATATAAATATTCAAAAAATGTAAAATATATCCGTTTTACTATTATGCAGAATATCCTTTTGAATAATTGTACTTTAATAATTCCAAATTGAAATATGATATATTCTTGAAATAATAAATTTTTATATTTTGAACTCACACTCTCTAGAATATTAATTCAAAAGATCATTAGCTATATCTAGAAATATCTTGATTAATAGGATCGCCTCTGAAAATTGAAGAAAATAAGATTACCAACTCATATAATGTATTTACAACGATGGGTTTTATTTGGATTAATTATAGGTCTAATTTCTGGGATTGGTGCCGTATTTTTCTACTATATGCTAGATTATTCTAATAATTTTTTTTGGGATATTTAGGAAATTTTTACCCCCCCCTTCCAAGTGGCGAGGGCGAATCATTTTATGATGTAGAAAATTATCAAATTTGGTTTCCTTTAATACCAATGATTGGGGGTTTAATCTCTGGGATAATTATCTACAAATTTGCTCCAGAAACAGAGGGGCATGGTACTGATGCAGTAATCTCTTCATTTCATAACTTTTCAGGGGTAATAAGAAAAAGGATTCCTTTGATAAAATCCATCACATCAGCATTTACTATTGGTTCAGGTGGTAGTGCAGGAAGGGAAGGCCCTATTGCACAAATTGGAGCAGGATTTGGGTCTTGGCTCGCTACTAGGTTAAAGTTGAGTGATCGAGAACGTAGATTGATGCTAGTGTGTGGGGCTGCAGCTGGAATAGGTAGCATATTCAAAGCGCCTTTTGGTGCTGCAATATTTGCATTGGAAGTTCTATATAAGAGGGATTTTGAAGTTGATGCTTTAGTTCCCTCGTTTGTATCTTCAATAGTAGCTTTTTCTGTTTTTTCATCCGTATTTGGATTTAAAAAAATATTTGAAATTCCAGAATACCATATATCGAATCCAATAAATTTGGTGTTTTATTTATTTCTTGGCGTTCTGTGTGGCTTCATAGCAATTATATATACTCGATCCTTCTATGGATTGAGGAACAACTTTAAAAAACTTCAAATCCCAAACTATTTTAAGCCTGCAATTGGGGGCCTTATATTAGGAGTAATGGCTTTATTTCTTCCTCAAGTTATCGGATCGGGCTACGGTTGGTTACAATTAGCCATTTATGGAAAAATTACAATTTCATTGATGCTCATCATTGCTTTTTCCAAGATAATTGCAACTAGTTTTACAGTCGGTTCTGGAGGCAGTGGAGGGGTATTTGCACCATCACTGGTAATAGGGGGTATGCTTGGGGGTGCTTTAGGAGAGTCCTTAAACATCTTTTTTCCAACTTTCATTGATAAACCAAGTGCGTTTATCTTAGTTGGGATGGCGGCATTTTTTGCAGGGGCAGGCAAAGTTCCAATAGCTGCCATGCTTATGGTCTCTGAAATGACAGGGGGATATAATCTTTTAGTTCCATTGATGGCGGCATGCTCAATTTCATACATGATAACTGGAAAATATTCTATCTACGAAAGCCAGGTTCAAACGCGCGTTGACTCACCAGCACACAGAGGAGAATTCATTATAGATATATTAGAAGAGATACCTGTTGAAAAAGTTATGACGAAAAAAGTTGTAACTGTTACAACAGAGACACCATTAATTGAAGTTTCAAAGTTAGTAGGTTCAACTGGACATATAGGCTATCCGGTTGTAGATAAAGAAAAAATTGTGGGGATAGTGTCATATTCAGACATTTTAAAAGTTCCAGCAAAAAAATCATCTGAAATTAAAGTAAAAGATGTCATGACTAAAAGAATAATAATAGCTTTTCCTCAAGAAAGTTTGGATTTCGCATTAAGAAAAATGGACGAATATGGAATAGGAAGATTGCCTGTGGTAGATCCAAAATATCCACAAAAGGTTATGGGCATTCTTTCCAAACGAGATCTTATAAAAGGTCACGAATTAGCAAAGCATGAAGGGTTAGCAGAGCTTCATAGAGAGATGCTAGATCTAGTAAAAGTAAAAGAAGTCATGAGAAGTGACATAATTCCTATCGATGGAGATCTAACGATAAAGGAATTTTTAAAACATGTGACAAGATATCCTCATAGGTGCACCCCAGTTTTAGACGAAGGAAAACTGATAGGTGTTGTAAATATTGACAAAGTTTTGAGATGTCTGGCTTCTGATAAAGAACATATGATAAGAGAAATTATTGATGATAGATTAATAGTGACGTATCCAGATGACACAATGCATAAGGCTCTTGATAGGATGTATAAAAATAAAGTAATATGCCTTCCAGTTGTTGATAAAAGTAAAAAGTGGAAGTTCTTGGGTATGATCACCGAGGAAGAGATAATAAGGGCCCATGAATTTGAGCGATTTACGCAATAATATAGCGCATTAGACTAATTTCTCATCTTAATTTGTTTATCAATTGGTTTGAATTTATTCTCTTTTGTAAATAAAAGAAAGTACTTTTACTTAATCCGATTATCCTTGCTTCAGAAGTATAATGAAAGAATCTTTTCTCTTTATTCTTTATTATCAATTGAATTAAATTCGGGATTAGGAATTGAAAATTTAACTTTTTAATTTTTTTACCGTAACGCGCGTTTGTGATAAATATTTGTTGATAGACTAAGTAAAACACTTAATATATTGACTTATTTTGAATCATCCAATGCTATTAGCTAATCATACTTACTTTTTTGGGTTCAAATTTGGATGCCCGCACCAAGGTACCGGGGATATACATAAAAAGCATTTTTTGTGTTCCACGTATTTTGCCTAATACCATCGTTGTATTTCACATGGAAGCATAGAGTTCCGCGTTAAGGATTTCTATGATATTAATCAATTTGAGAGGTACTACTTATTTTCACTTTTTTGGAAGATGTAAAAAATAGTGTAAGTAGTTGGAAGTGAAGTGGTAAAAAGTAGTCCACCTCAACATTAAGTGAAGTAGCAGTATTCATAGCGCGTACGCTATGTATTATGTTACAAAAAAAATTAATATAACCACTAATGCTCTAATAAAATCATGAGGAATGCTGAAAATAAAGTATTCTAAATTTGCATTTTTCCTCTTAAGTATTGTAATCGCATGTATTTTGTTTAGTGGCAAAACTTGTCCTCCTTTGCATGATTTTTTAATTTCATTAGGTTATTTCAGTGCATTTCTAACAGGAATGCTTTTTGCGTATGGTTTTACTGCCGTCCCTGCCACAGCGATTTTTTTGATTTTAGCGAAAGACCATAATATTGTTTTAGCGGCGTTTATCGGAGGCTTTGGTAGTATGATTGGAAACTTTTTTATTTTTAGATTTATTAGAAACCAGTTCGCGGATGATTTTGAAAAATTATCTCGAGAAAAAATAGTGGTGTACTTTGATAATAAGATACCAAATTTATTAAAGAAATATTTCATGCTCATTTTAGCGGGGCTTATTATCGTTTCACCATTGCCTTCTGAGATTGGTATCTCCTTACTTGTTTCTTTAAGAACGATGTCACTAAAAGTGTTTTTAACCATTTCATATATATTGAATGGTGTTGGGATTTTTATAATTCTCTTAATTGGAAGTTTAATTTAACCAGCTTTCTTGTTTGTTGTAGCGCACACTGAACAATAATATAGTTTCTTTCTTGATTTTCTTATTCTTCCTCAATAAAATTACTGAAAGTTGGTTTTTAGTTTATGTGCGCACCATTCCATTAACTTCTTCTATCTTCAATTATCTTCTTCCAAATTAGTTTCGAGAGAGAGCGCACCAAGGTACCGGGGATATAGATAACAAGCATTTTCCTGATTCCACGTATTTTGAGTAATACCATCGTGGTATTCCATATGGAAGCATAGAGTTCCACATCAAAATTTTTTTTGATTTATTGCTTTTATAACTCTCTCAATTTCTCCTAAATCGTCTAAAATATAGTCTGGTTTAAGCCTTTTTAATTTCTCATAGCTATGATGACCTGTTGTAACTGCGATAGTTATAGCTGAAAATTTTTTACCGCAATCAACATCCCTAATCGAATCCCCGATCATCACAATTTCACTTCCTCTGAATTTAATATTAAACTTTTTTTCTGCTCTCTCAAGAGAGAGATTAAATAGACCTTCTCTGTCATCTGCTTCTTCTCCAAATGTTAAAATATCGAAATATTTTTTTAAATCGGTCACCTCTAGAATTTTTCTTGCAATCTTTCCAGTACTTCCAGTCAACAGACCTATAGGGTAATCAAGCGAAGAAAGTTTCTCTAATATTTCTCTAGCTCCCGGCAAAATATTTCGAATTTTTATCTCGTTTGAATTGCTTATACTTTTAAAAAAAATATTGGAAATAGCATCCAATGCTATCTCAAGGTCATTTTCTAGAGTATTTTTATCAATTCCTTTAAGTTCGCCCATCTCTCTTATAATATTGGGAATAGTTTTTCCTGCAAAATCTATTTCTTTTAGATCAGATTGGATTCCATAAACCTCTTTAAAAGCCTCAGTGAATGCAATTTGATAATATTCTAAAAAATTTACCAAAGTATCATCTAAATCAAATAATATTAACCTATTTTGCATTCTCAATCCCATAATAAATGATTCCAATAGAAAATGTAGATGAATTTTAGATTTTCTAAATATTTTTTGAAACATTCAATAAAACTCTTTACCAACTAGAATCTTACGTAAACAAAATCGGTATTCAATAAGAAAATAGAATAATATCGTACATGCTTCTAGCAAGTAAATTAGAAAATTGTAAAAATAATAAAAATTGAAAATTTATTCATCGATGGCAGACTTCATCTAGTGCCTTTTTAGCCTCTAGACTAACATCAAGATTAAAGGGCACTTTTAATGATTCTATGTCTTCACCAACGACTTCTATATCGTTAATATTTGTGACACCTAATCCCATTATCTCTGCTTTTCTAAAGTAGAAAAGTCTTCTCATATCGAAATCTACGATCTCTCCAGCAATAGTGTCAGCAGCCCAAGGATCTTTTGAGGCTATAATTACCCCAATTTTTGAACTTGTACCTGTTCCTGGCGAACCTGTTCCATGAAGTCCCCATAGCCCATCAATTATTGCGTATCCAGCAGGTGCGATTTGCCAGATATCTAAAAGCGCTCTGCCTACACCTATGCCGGTGTCAAACTTTTTTCCTTCCCACTCATTCATTTCATGGAATTTCAAGAATTTTTTCACTTCAGGTAAAACACCAAACATATTTTTTACAGAGAATGTAATTGCTGAGTAAGGATCTGCTTGCGTCTTCATTGAAGGGGCTGTAATGCATGTGCTATCCAGCAGTTTCTTGGGAAGCTTCATCCTATAATGATGCGTATACATTTCCCTTTCAGGGGATTTCAACCATTGCAATCCCTCTACGGCCACATAGAAATTTGGATCAGGTACTTCACATTCTACAAGTTCTTCTTTTGTTGCATTCATCAACTCTAAATCATATTTTTTAGCTAGATCGTAGATCTTATATTTTTCAAAGGCTTGCTCAGTTGTACCTAACATCGCATCAGACTCTATAATTGCAATATTCGAGGTTCTTTTTTTCGTTAAATCAACTACGGCATCTAAAACTTCGTAACTAGTTCCACAACCATGTGGCATAGGCTGATCTGAGTGTAAAAATTTTGGAACTCTAACAAGATTTGGTTTTATAGTGACGTAAGAATCATTCTTTATTGTTTCATCAAAACCGCCGGCTAATTTTACTGTTTCTTTTACGGTATCATTTGGATCATTAAAATTTTCTACTTTTAGAACTGCTACTCTAGCATGTTTTGACATAATTTATACTCGCCTTTAATGGTTGAAAGAATATACCAATGATATAAAAAAAATTTAGTTTGTGAAAAGATTGCAAAGATTATTTTCCAAATACTCCCGTAATACCACCTATAAAGCCGAAAATTATTGCTAGCAGTCCTAGAACCATAACAACATATGAAAAGATTACGGGAACCCACCATAATACAATTAAATATAGATTTGCCATAGAAGCCAAGAAAACAATTGCTCCTCCAAATCCTAGTGAGTCGTGCCAAATTAAGAATGCCCCGAGTAGAATGATAATTCCAAGTATTAAACCGATTCCTAAACCTAAAAGTCTATATGGCATTAACCAAGCTGGAACAAAAGCTGGATAGAAGAAAGTTAAAACAGTAGCAGCAACACCTGCAAGGATGGTAAGAATACCAGATACTATTGATAAAGCAAAAGCCTTTGTAGCTTTTGGTTTTGGGGGCAAGATAGGTGGAATATATTCAGGTGCATGAATCATATTTATAACAACTCTTTAATTACTAATAGAATATATTTATTGAATCGATAATTTCTTAAACCTTTCTTCAATATTAGTGCTTATTATTTAAAATTATGTGATTTCATCGTTATCATGGCATGTATGAACCATATCTAGGGGCTTTCAATTTGGCAAGTAGGTTAAAACTGCTATTAATCTTGGAGGCACTTTTCTATGGCCTTTCTTCAGCATTGACAACAGGTTTGTTATTTGTGTATATTGTATCTATTGGCGCCGGAATTGAGGGGATTTCAGCAGTTGTGGGGATATCCGCGATTGTCAAACTTTTGGTTCATCTTATCATATATAAATATCCAAGAATTCTGGTTACAAAAGTTAGAATGAGTTTTATTTTAAATCATTTCATAGATCGAATTTTATTTATTTTTATCCCCCTTACTCAGAATTATATGATTATTGGATTGATCTACGCAGCAGCAGCTGCCACTCCAACAACAGCTTTTATGAATCTTGTTATTTTCGGCTCATTATCAAAGAATGATATCAAAGATATTACAGCAAAACGTACTGCTACTTTGGGAGTTTCGAGCATAATAGGATATGCAATTTCCATATTTCTTCTTGCGTTTATGCCGCCCGAAACAAAATTCTTTTACATCTACCTATTGGGTGGAGTCATAGGATTATTGGCTACAACAGTTGTTGGTTTTATGCATCTATCTCATCTGAATGGAATGAAAATTCCTGAAGGTATTAAACAACCAGAAAGAATATTTTCTACATCAGCATATTTTGTTGCCATTTTAGCTGGGGGCAATCTTTTTAGCATGGTGTGGATTCCCTACGTGATGGACCATCTAAAAGGGCCTGATTATCTAGCTGTAACGATGAACTTAGTAATTACGCTTACTAGCGTTCTTGCATCACTCGTATGTAAAGGATGGTCTTTTAAAAGATTAAGATATAATGTAGGGCTTGATGCTGCTTCACCAATACTTGCTTTAGCCACTCCAATTCCAATAATTCATCCAATGTTATCCGCATTCTCATCATTTGCGTATACAGCATCAAATTTTATAGGTAGTTTTCTTTTTGCAAATTACAATAAATGGCTTGGTGCGATAAAATCCAGTATTTTAATAGTCATCATAATATGTGTAGCCAATGTATTAATTGCTCCAATGAGTGCTATCGTCAAAGGAAATTATTTTCTTCTTTTCTTAATTGTTTTCGGCATTAAATTAATCGCATTCATTATCGCATTAACTACAATACCCGAAGTAGCAGCGGTTCCCGAACAGACAGCAAGAACCTATTCCTTTTTACTATATAATAAAAGTTTTACTGGCTATCGTGTTTCGGTCGAAATTTCCAGAGATACTATTTTACTCACTTTAAGACTAATAGGCCTAGCCGTTGTCTTATCAACTCTCTATGTTATTTACAGAATTTTGTTATTTATTGTCTTTTAATGTATTAAACATTGAGACATAAAATATTTATACGGATTGAAGTTCTATTTTGATATGGTTCAAGAGCCTATCTATGACCTTTTTGTCGATGCTATGAGTGAAATAGTAACAGATATTGCTACATTACTTCCTAGAATAATCTTAACAATAATAATATTAATAATAGCATTCTTAGCGATTAGACTTCTGAATATCTTCTTTAAAAGATTACTTAAGCTTGTTAATTTAGATAGTATATTCAAAACATTGGTAAAAACAGAGCTACCATTTTCTCTTAGCAATCTAATAATTATCCTCATTGATGCAGGTATTATACTAATTGCAATATTTGGGCTTTCAAATATCTTTTTTGATCCTTCCCAAATGGAATTAATTAGAGGAATTTTCGAATATGCACTTCGTATCTTGAGCATTATAGCAGTTACAATTCTATGGTTTATGATGTTTGATCTTTTAATAGAAAGAGTGAGGACCGATTTTAGATTAAGAGGCTATGTATTGTTTATTCTTTTGATAATTGTGACTATGATGATCGTAGATTTAACAGCTCTAAGCCATTCAACAAAAAGTGTAATGGAACAGGGCTTATCAATAGGACTCGGAATAACAGTTGGCGTCTTCGCAATTTGGTTCTTTTTCCATGATTATTTAGATAAGTTGATAGGCCTAGATCTATCATCTCATAAAAGAAGAAGAGAGAGTAAAAAATAACATCGGATTTATAGACGCTTTTATAGGCAACAAATGAATTAATTGAGTGCGGCTGCAATCAATTATCTTTATAAAGGGCAAAGGTTCTACCTCGAATATCAACCAATTCAGAGTTTGTCTCTTTTGTAACTTTTTTTGCCATTTTTTCAATTTTTTCATGTTCGATAATGGCTTTCTGAACCTTTATTTTTACTAATTTTTCTATTTTTAGTCGTCTGCTAATTTGCTCAACGAGTTTTAAAGTTACGCCATCTTTTCCTATCCAGATTTTTGGCTTGATCATAGTAGATTTTTTAAGTATTTTTTTCATTTTATTTTTTTTAATTTTTTCCCTTTCGTTAAGGGATATCTTTTTATCCATTTGCATGTTAAACACGTAATGATTATTTTCGTTCCACATTCGGGTTTTATCCGAACTCTGCAATTAGTACCAGGAACAAGTAAATTTCCACATTTCTTACATAAGAACATTTTTGATTTTCTAGGTAATCTTACAGAACTCTTCATTCCTATCTTTTTAGTTAGCTCAACATATTTCCTCGATAAAGAAGGATCTTTGTGGAACACTTTATGCGCTAAGTTCAGGAGTATCTTCATCCTTTCTTTAGCAATCTTTTTGAGCGTTAGCTTTTCATAATTCATTAATATTCAAATTTATATCCTCAACTATGTAATGTAAAGTTTTTATTAGGTAAAAATGAGTTTACTTTTCGTATTAGCTGAATCAGCACTTGAAATGATCCCTAAAGAAATATCCAAACATCCTTCAGTATCACAAATCGCAAAGAAGAGGGGCATAGACTTGAGATATCAATTACTCGATAGGTCATATCATCATAGGGCGATAAAATGTTTAAAAAATCCCAAAAAAAGAGGTAGGCCAGATATAATACATATGACCCTACTTGATATTCTCGGGACTCCTCTAAATAAAAAAGGCTTGCTTAAAACTTACATTCATACTACTGATAATCATGTCATTGAAATATCCTCTAAGATTAGATTGCCTAGAAATTACAATAGATTTGTTGGACTTATTGAACAGTTATATAAATTAAAAAAAGTGCCCCAAGATGGGGAATTTTTACTATCTTTATATAAAGAAAGTTTAGAAAATTTAATCAATAGACTCAAACCATCGAGAGTCTTTGCTCTTTCTACAATTGGTAAATTAAAGAGAGTTAGAGAAATTGGAAAGATGCTACCCAAAGAAGATAAGCCATTGATCATTATTGGAGGTTTTCCACATGGACATTTTAAAAAAGAAACATTAAATCTAGCAGATGATATTATATCAATTGGCGGAGAGGTGCTCGACGCTTCAATAGTTGCATCGAGAATTATTTATGAATATGAAGTTTCCATAGGCTTAAATCAAAAAATGGGCGAAAATATGTAGGAAGCAAAACATAATGTCAGATGATAAAGATCTTGAAATCTGGAGAAGGCGCAGATTATTAGAAATGAAAAGGAAAATGCTCTCAAAGAAATCCGATGAAGAAAGTGAGAAGGAAAAAAAACCAGAAACCATTAAAAAAGGAGTGGAAGACTCTTTAAAGAGCATTTTGAAAGGACGAGCTTGGGAAGTGTTGGAAACTGCACGTCACCAATTTCCAAAAGAAACAGCTAGTCTTGAGGAAGAGTTAGTTCGTTTATCCTCAACTGGAGAAATCAAAGATGGGATAAACGGAGAACAATTATTATGGATTTTTCGAGCAGTAGGTCTAAATGTCAGGATGAAAACAAAGATACGAGTCCATGAAGATGGCAAACTAAAAACCATTTCGGAAAAGATTAGGAACAAATAAGAATGTATTGAAAACCAAAATGAAAGGTATTAATGCTAAATTTCCGAAAATCACGGCCCCTAATCTTTAAGGGAGAAGATTTGACTTACCTATTGATCTTGCGGGAGAACTTGATATCTTATTAATAGTATCCAAAAGCGCGCGCTATTAATTTATCAATATTGAAAATTTCATGATATTCAATATACCTCATTTTTGAGGAAAAAATACTCAAACGTCTATTATTTTCGTAAGATGTTAACTGAAATGATTTAAATCAATAAGATATATGAAAATTCTATGGACATATTAAAAGCCATTAAAAAAATAAATTGGTGCCATAAGCGAATAAATTCTCAAGTTGAGAAATTTTCTCAAAAAATCGTAGTATTCATAACATGTCCTAATCTGGAAATTGCAGATGAGATATCTGAAATATTATTAGAAGAAAAGCTTGCTGCTTGTATAAATAATGTTCATGTTAGTAGCCATTATTTGTGGAAAGGTAAGAAAGAATCGGATCAAGAGATAATGATGATAGTTAAAACAAAAATTAAACTCCTAGAAGAGTTGACTGCAAAAATTATTAAAGCTCATCCTTATGAAATCCCTGAAATCATCGCAATTCCATTAATAGGGGGATCAGATGACTATTTAAAATGGATAGATGATGAAACTAAAAGTTATTGAGAATAAATTCTCAAAATAGGTCAGATCTTTATGACTCTAAAGATAAAAAAAGAAGGTTTGAAAGATATTATAATGCATTGTCGAAAAGAATTTCCTTTAGAGGCTTGTGGAATTCTATTAGGAAAGAGAGATAATAACGATAGAATTGTTGAGAGAATTTATAAAACTGAGAATATTTTAAGATCATCAACCCATTTTCAAATAAATCCAGAGGAGCAATTAAATATATTCATTAAAGCGGATAAGAATGGGTTAGATATAATAGGATTCTATCATAGCCACCCATCATTTGGAGTAAAAGCATCCAAAAATGATATTTCGTCTGCTAACTATCCTGATTGTATTTATTTAATTTATTCAAATCGCGATAATGAGTATAAATGCTATTTATGGAATGGTGAAAAATTCGACTCTGAGAATATCGAAGAAATCTAGAGAATAAGAAAAATTTGGAGTTTTAATGGCGCCCAAATGCCAAATTAATGAGTCCATTTAAATAAATCAATACTTGATTTTTCATTTATAATAATTTTAAATGTAATAACATCCTAGTTCAGTCCTTGTTTTTACAATAAGCATAACATCGCTTCGAGAAATTATACCCACAAGTTCTCCATTTTCAACAACTGGAAGCCGGCCAATCTTATACTTTGACATTTTTGTCATAACATCCAAAACAGATTCAGTTGGTTCAGTTGATATTATTTTGTCCTTAGGAGTCATTATTTCTTCTATTTTAACATACTCCCAATTTTCTTTTGGTATTTTTTTTACATCTTGAATTGTAACAAATCCTACAAGCTCACTATCATAAACTACTGGGAATCCACCATGTTTATACAAAAAAAAAGTTTCTATGACATTATTTACAGTACTATCCATTTTGATTGTATGAACTTCTTTAGTCATCACATCTAAGACTCTGTATCCTGCTAAAGCATCCCCTACGATTGTTTGTTTCATACTACTTTCAGAACCATTTTTTAAAAATAATCCTATGAAAATGAGCCATATTCCATTCACTATTGCTCCAAAAACCATGAGGAGAAAACCAGTTATCATAAAAATATAAGAGAAGGCAACTCCTATTCTAGTTGCTATTGTTGTTGCTTTTACTAAATTGTTAGTCTTTTTCCATAGACCAGCTCTGAGCAATCTCCCCCCATCAAGTGGAAAAGCTGGCAAGAGATTAAATGTGCCAAGCATTCCATTTATGATCATTAAATATTGGAATGGAGCTAGAACTGCTTCACTTAAATCAATTTGTTTTAGAATATACCAAATTATTCCAAATATAATTGCTAAAAAATAGCTCATCAAAGGGCCTACAATTGAGACTTTGAACTCTGTTTCTGGATCATTTGGTTCTTCGGCCATTTGTGAAACGCCGCCGAAAATGAAAAGAACAATCCGTGATATTGGCAAGTTATTTTTTATTGCAACA
>Ga0111204_101_pt1 | contig 83409 bp, 68 predicted proteins | sample DeeMarSWOR136_30_FD_80378 | JGI IMG/M metagenome (GOLD analysis project Ga0111204, IMG submission 80378) | Crenarchaeota group archaeon SMTZ-80
AGATTAAATTTAATTTATTAATAATTTAAAATCATATTAATTAAATTTTTTACAATATTGAAAATTGGTAACTATGACTGAAGAAAAAAAGAAAAGATTAAAGGGTTTTCCTAATGTTGTAGCTAAACAAGTGGAGCCATTAAATACTAATGAGAAATTTATAGAGCAATATAAGGATACTGAAATTAAATGGCTTTTAAATGCTACAGATGGAAAATATGCAGCGCTTTTAATCATAGATAAGGGAAAAATATCTGTAGAAGGAATTGAAAACAAGCCTAAAAAAAATTTGAAAAGGAAAAATGCCGGATGGGACGGAAAATTATCAGCAAAAACACAAATATTTGTAGATCTCCTAACAAGCGAGGATCTAACCTTTGGTAGTGTATTAGGAAAAGTATTAACATTTAGGTTAAGAATAAGAAAGCTTAAAAAAGTACTACTTCTGCTTAAATTGTTTGAGTTTTAAGAAGCACGAAAAAATTTAAAATTTATTTTTTACATTTCTAATTTAAACGCATTAACTAAGGATAAGAGTTTTTCTTTTAAATCTTCTGTTTTTTCATCTTTAATCGACTGTAGAATAACTGTTTTATCATGTTCAGATATTTCATGAAACCGTTCTAAAAAGATTCTAAGATATATTACTCTTTTTGTAGGATATTTTTGAATGTTAATAATTACATTGTCAATAACATTAGTGATCGATGAATCTGAATCACTAACATGTTCCGGTTTATAATCTTTTTCCTTGTGAAATTCTGGTTCTTTGAAAATTTCATTTTTTTCTATTATGTCTTGGGAAATTTGTTTTAGGATATCATTTCTAGATAAAATATTCATATTTGATACTAGTTTTTCGATCTCTGAATTCTTGTTCTGAATCTCTTCAATTAATTCCAAGATCCTATCCATGTCTTCTCCTTCCATATAATTAATAAGACTTGTTTAAGTTTTTAAACTTTTGCGAATATAGAATCTTAGGATTATGAAAGATACTATAGAAACTAAATTAAAAGAGTTTCAAAAATTTATTAAATATGAATTTAATGATTCTAATCTTTTGCTACAGGCTTTAACTACTCCACAATATGGAAATGAAAGTGGTTTGCCAAACTATGAAATCTTAGAAACTCTTGGAGATGCAGTAATTAAATTAATTTTTAGCCTTAAATTATATAATAAAGGAGCAACAAATCCAGAAGAATTAACTAAAATCAAGCAAAGCTTAGAGAGTAATCAAACATTTATAACAATCGCTACGAAGATAAAACTATGGAAATACATTTTAGCTTCAAGAAATCAAGAAGTTAAAGATACATATATCTTAGCAGATGTATTAGAATCCATATGTGGCGCAATGTATATTGACTCTAATTATAATCTTAAAATAATAGAAAAAACGATAATTGAGAGATTTTTTGATGATTGGAATATGTATTTAGAACAAAGCTTATATCTATCAAAAAATGAATTATTAGAGTATATTCAAAACAAGTTTAAATTAACACCAATTATAACATATGAATATGAAAGTAACGGCCCTCAACATAAACTTCAATGGATTGCAAAATCTCCAAAAATTCTAGATCAAAATATTAAAGAGTTGGTTAGGTTACCAGATAATTTAAAATCTGAAGAATTCAGTACAAAAAAAGATGCGGAAAAGGATTTGAGCATAAAAATTTTAAAATACTTAGAAAAACATTTGTTATAAAATTCTAATAAAAAATGATTCTGGCTTTTTTATTTTCTGTAAAAACTTTTAAAAAACAGTGATATTCAAATATTCTATTTGATTAGAACCTTAATGTTTAAACATTATGTTAATTTTCATATTCCTAAGAATAGCAAAATAAGACTGAGTATTATTTTTAAGTTTTAAGTTTTATAATCAAAATATTCAATAATTATTGAAAATCTTAGGTAAAATAACTATGACAGATTTACCTGTAGTAAAAAAAACCCCTGAAATGGAAGAATATGAAGAACTAACGGGCAAACTTGCTGTTTGGAAAGGGAAAGTAAGTAAGGATTTTACGAAATGGACTCAAAAAAAGATTAGAGACGAAATTAAAAAACAAAAATTAGAGACTCTAACATCTTCACGGGAAGAGAAAAAGCAACTTAAAGAAGACATTAAACATGGGCGGGAACTTGGAAAGGATTATGAGCATTTAATAGTAGTTGAGTCATTAGCGAAGACTTATTTACTTGGAACGACAGCTATTGCTGCATTAAGAGGAGTTGACTTAACAATTGATAAAGGAGACTTTGTTGATATCATGGGGCCATCTGGGTCTGGAAAGACGACTCTACTTAATCTAATTGGTGGTCTTGATACTCCAACCAGAGGGAAAGTCTTCTTAGAAGGACGCAATATTTCAATGCTTAATGATAATGATTTAGCAGAGATTAGACGAGAAAGAATTGGGTTTGTATTTCAATTTTATAATCTTTTACCTCAAATGACAGCAATGGAAAACGTTATGGTTCCTTTGCATTTTTCTGGAAAATTGAGTAGAAGAGGAAAGAGAAAGAAAGCTTTGGATTTATTAAGGTTAGTTGGATTGGAAGAAAGGGGACATCATGCTCCGTCAGAGCTTTCTGGTGGGGAACAACAAAGAGTAGCTATAGCAAGAGCTTTTGCGAATGACCCTGCGATCTGTGTATTAGATGAACCCACAGGTGATTTGGATTCAAAGACAGGAGTTATGATATTAAATCTTCTGAGAGATTTAAATAAAAGAGGAGCAACGTTTATAGCTGTTAGCCATGACGCAGCAGTTTCAGAATTTGCTACAAGAGTTTTTCATATGAGAGATGGAAAGCTAACTCATGAGGGAAAGGTTGGAGGTTTGAAAGAGACTCAGATAATGGAGCTAAGTAGAAAACAAGAAGCAGAAATCAATAAAGAAAAAACTAAAAATTGGATCTTCAGGTATTTATTTGCGAATCAAGGCAAAAGAGAGATAATGATATTAGATATCAAAAATAGTATTCCTGAACCAATAATTATGAATTTACCTGAGCATTTTAATGATATTTTAGGTGAACTAATAGAAGAGAATAAGATTAATGGAAAAATAGAAGGAAATATATTGTTATTATTTTAATAATTAAAAGAGTTAAAAAATTGGACAATTAGATTCATAACCTGAAATGTTGAACATTAAGATTATTTTTAAGTATGCTTTCAAGGATCTCTCCCGTCAGAAGATTCGTACGATAATTGGAGTCCTTGGTATTATGATAAGTGTAGCTCTTTTATCAATAGTTTTATTCTTATCTGATTCAATATCTGTCACATTTATTGATTACCTTAGCATAGATGCTGGGAATCAAGATATGGTTATTTCAGTAAGACATTACAATGGAGAGCCTGAGGATCGCTCAGATTATTTTGATTATGGTCCACTTATCGAATCAATTCAAGGAAATATTGAAGGGATTGAGGACTTCATACCAAGGATGGAATTATGGGGAGAAGTAAATATATCACAAGGTATTGGTACCACAGAGTTAACTAATTCTGTAACTTCTGTTTTACTTTCTGGTATTAATTTTTCATTAGAGAATGAATTAGGTTTTGGAACTTTCGTAAAGCAAGAAACTAATGAGATATTAGATTTAAATAGTTTACCGTTAAATCACTGTGCTATTTATTATGAATTCAACGAAGAAATTCAATATGCTAAAAATGATATTATAGAAATCAGAATGAGTTTAACACATGGAAATGTAACATATGATCGGAAAACTAATTTTACTATTGATGCAATTTTTGATTTTCAATTCAAATGGCCTATAAGTTATCAAAATAGACCCTTAATAGTTGTTGATATCGAATCTCTCTATGAGATATTCGGTAGTAGCATTTTTAATGGAAAATGCGATAGTTTAATCCTAACTTTAGAATCAGGAAATATTTTTTATGATGCTAGGGACATTGAAGGATCTGAAAATCGAGTAAAAGATCTAGCAGGTGACATTCAATTATTAATCGGAATTAATGAATATTATATTGATCTGCCTAAATTGGAAGTCCTTGGATTTTCAGAATTCTTAAGTGTTGGAATTACCATTATATTTGTTTTTGTTTCAATGATTTCAATGATAATCTCTGGAGTATTAATTAATGGAATATTGAAAACATCTGTAGAAGAGAGAATACGAGAATTTGGAATCTTCCGAACATTAGGGGCTACGAAGAAGTATAATTTATCAATAGTATTAGTTCAAGGTTTATTATTATGTAATTTTGGAACTATTTCAGGCATATTTGTGGCAGTTCTGTCAACAAGGTTTATAATTTTGCCCATAGCCGAAGTTATTGTAGCTCAAAATATACCAGGTCTAGCAGGAAATATTTCTTTTTTTGTAGCAATATGGTCAATTCTAATTTCATATTTAATTGGGCTCGCTGTAGGCCTAATAGTGAGTATCTCACCAGCAATTAGAGTAATGAAGCTCCAATTAATCGAATCAATTCATCCTTATCGTCATGAAGACACTCTTTATCATTTACAAAAAAAAGCTACTGTTAATTATAAGTTAATTATAGTTGGAATGATATTAGCAGCTAATGGTGCTTTTGTATTGTTTGTAATCCCGAGGATTTTAATCTCGGCAGATATTTCCCTAATGGCAGGTACTTTAATTGCATTACTTATAGTTTCCTTTGTTATTTTTACCGCATCTGCCACACGTTTTCTATCTGATCAGGTTGCTATAGGAGCAAATCTCGGCTATGGGTCAGATTTAGTTATTGAAACAAGAGGTTGGTATGATCCTGAAGAAAGTATTGAAGATCCTTTTGGAGGTTCACCGATTGCTTTAGAATATGATCCATTGCTAGTACTTCAAAATGATGATTATGCTGTTAATCCCAACAGAATTCTTACCAGTGATTTTGAAAATGAGGTGTTAAAAGTTGAGGGAATTGAGAAAATATCATCAGTAATAGCAAGTCCTTTTCATCTAACTCAAATTTATTCAGAAGAGGGAAAGGAATTTACAGCTGAAATTGGTGATTATGCAGGTCTTTTCACTCAAGAAATTAGTTTAATAGGGATAGATGAAGAATATCCTTCTACAATAAAAACAAAATTTATTGAATTTACTCAAGGCGACTTATCTTCTAGCTTTAATCTAATTTTCAATATCCAAGATTTTTACAAATGCATTATATCAGAAGGTCTGTCAGAAAATTTAGATTTGAATAAAGGTGATTTGGTAAGGATGGCCATTCAAAGAGGTGATGAATCTCAAATTTATACTTTTCAAATTGCAGGTGTTGCAGCTAGCATGCCGGGATTTTCCTCTCAATTTGGTAGATCTAGTGCTTCAGCACAAATGGGCGGTGTTATGATTTCACAAGATGTATATATTGAAATTATGGATATTCCACCAATACCATATTTAGATAAAATTTTCATAAAGTTATCCTTAAACCGACAAAGACCTACTCAAAACATAATAGATGATATTATTTCTTATGGGGTTGATTATGATTTTGAAATCACCGATGTAGAAAGAGCAATTCGTCAACAACAATCACTTTTTAGTATATTAGATACCTTTTTCATGATGACTCTAGATGCGACAATAGTTATTTGTCTATTTGGATTATTATCATCATCATATTCCACTATAATAGAAAGAAAGAAAGATATTGGGATTATCCGAACGTTAGGGTTAAAAGGAAAAGAAATAAATAAACTATTCACTATGGAATCACTAATTATTATGTTAAGCAGTGGAACGGTTGGTGTCATTGTTGGATGGTTAACTGGTTTATTACTATCGACTTCAATTAATTTACTTAGCGATTTACCTAATATCCCAACATTTCCGATTACAAATATGCTTAGCGTCTATATAATTTCAATAATTTTTGTATTAATTGGTATGAAAATATTGTTAAGGAAAATTAGAAAGAAAAAAATAGTGGAAATTTATAGAGAAACTATGTAAGAGGGATAAAAAAGCTGTGAATAAAATAAAAAAATTAATATTTTTTATGTTTATTATAATCCAAATTTTTAATTTATCTTTATGTAATTTATCTCTAATTAATCAATCCAATATAGGGGATTTTAATAATTATCAAGAGGAAAGATTTATTAATTCGTCAGATATAGCAGGAACCGATCTTTATGCAGAGTCAATAGATGCATTTATAGCCGGTGGAAAATCAATAATTAAACAATCGCTTTTCACTAATGATACGAGTATTTTACCTCAATTTGATACAAGAGATCCTGCATTTTTTAAATGTAATGTTCTTATTAGTGCATCAAATGGGATAGTCCCTGAAATTTTTCCAATAATATTAAATGAGAATAATATATCTTCCCAATTTGGAATTTCTTTCAATTCTTTTTCGGGGTTCTTATACTATGAAGAGGATTTAAACCAAAGCGATATTGAAAGAAGATCCGATAGAGCATTAGAAATAATCAAAAGAAAGTTTGAAATTGATTTAATTCCATTAAATGTGTCTAATCCATACTTTTTCCCTTTTGTAGGTTATTACCCGAATTGGAAAATTTTTCTAAATGAAATCACCAATAATATTCCCAAAGATGGGTATTGGAAAGCATTAAAGTTAGATAGATTAATCAAACCAAGCTATTATGAAAACTTTCATTTATCCTCTACGTTTTTACTTGTAAACTCACTAGATCTTTTAGAAAAAGATTTTTTAGATTCGTTAGATCAAATAAATTTTAATATTGATTCGCTAGATTTAAGCTACTTAGAAAATTTAGAGCTAGAAAACTTATTTGACTTATTTACAAGTGTCGTTTCAGATTATGAATCAATATTCGGAAATTTTTCCGAATTCTTTGATTCAAACGAAACCATTTCAGAAGAGGATATTGAAGGTTTAGAAGATATTGGTAATATTTTATCATTATCAAATAACTCTCATTATGCAAGTTTAATACTTCAGTATGAAGGTTTAGGGGAGGGTATAACTCAAGTTAGTCAGAATGCTTATAGTTTTAACTTATGGGATGCAATGGGTTATAAAGGAGAGAGTTTACGTCCTAGCGAAAAGGTTTTTATTTCTCTTACCGGAGCGTTTATGAGCGAAATAGATATTCAAATCTTATGTACAGATATTATAGATCAAACCCCTGAATATTTTGAGTTATATGATTTTTTGATTGAACAAATTGGTTTATTATTATTTTATGCAGGATATGACTTCAATATAGACATTTTAAAAGATTATTCATTTGAGTTATTTTGGTTCGATGAAGATGGAATAAAGCGCAATTATATCAAACCTATAAACTTAAATAATTCAACAGATTATATTAATTTTTTACCACTGTTAGGAATTCAAGGAATTCCTGGAATCCCTACAGGTTTATTTAATCCCATAGATGACTTTTCCATCTTTTATAATGTTTCAAATTCTGAGTCAAATATGATGATTAAAAAGGAAATAATCGATGAGAATGCTTCATATGGCGCGAATAAGACTTTTTCATTCAACATAACAGCTATTAATGTAGGAAATGAAACCTGTTGGGGTGTTCCTACCTATTTCCCTTTAGAACTTGGTGATATCTTTAACTTTATAGGAGGACCCTTTGGAGAAGAACTTATGGATGCAATATGGGATATCGTACGAGTCGAATATTATGGAGAATATGATTCTTTAGAAGATTTTTTTAATTTTGACGAGAAGCCTCGAATATTTTATTTTGATACAACTGGAACTGGCATCATTGATACTTATTTCCCAGATATAACCAATATTTCTAATTTATTACCTTATAATGAGGAGATGGATAATGTAATTGATATATTAGCAATCGGATATCCTCAATTAATCAATGCCTTGGATATTATAGGTATAACAACAGAAGATCTCAAAGAATTATTTACTAATACTTTTAGTATATGGAATGATGATAATTGGTTTATAAGAGCAGGAGAGAAATTTTCTTATGAATTTTCTAATTTCTCAATTGAAGGATATGACACATTCACATCTTTTTATGAATATAATTTTACAATAAAAGAGACTTTCCCCCAGTTACCTGCTCTTATATCCGGTAATTCAATAAATGATACTAGTCCAGTAATGGCTTTAGAAAACGATAATAAAAATTGGATTATTCAATCAGAAGAAAAATATATAAACTCGCATGAAATCGAAATCCAATTCCTTTTTCAAAATGATACAGTTATTGATTTATACAACAATTCCTTGGATAAAGTCTCGATAATTTTAAACTATACAGATCCATCGAATAATTTGAATTTTGAAATTTTTAATTTTTCAAAGGGTGAGTTTCAAGATGTAAGTTCTTATTTAGAATCCTCCGAGAACGATACTCTAACATTTTCATTTATAGAAGGGTCTCAAAGCCTTGATTGGTTATTTGATCCAGTAAATAGAGATAATTATTCCATCATTTTTCGAATATTAGGGTCGGATGATGAAATATTTAATATTTCAATAAATGACATCAACGTTAACTTTTCATTTCGAGACATAAATGAGTATAAAGTATTAGGATCACAAATATTTTACAGTTCGTTTAATGGCAATGTTGAGTATAGAATGCAATCAAATTCTCTATCCCTCAGCACTAATAATATGGCATCAATTATCGCAAATTCATCTCTTAGCAGCTATAGTTCTAAATTAGGTGAACTCAATGTGTATACATTGAATTTTAAAAATATCGGGTCAGAAGTCGCTGAAAACATAAATATTTCAATTTTAATTCCAGGAATTATTGGAGACCCTATGAACTTCACAATTAAAGATGATTTTTTATATTATTATCTATCAAACCTTGCACCATCAGAAGAAAAATCATTAAGCTTTTCCTTTTATATACCTAATTCTGGTAAAATCGGCTCGACACTTATTAAATATAATACTACTGAATATGTAGAAAACATTAATGGTACCGGATTATCAAGTCAATCAAATGAAGTATATTTCTCAGCACCAATAGATTATAATCAAAGACTTCCATTTCTTAATGTATTAGAATTTTATTATCAAAGTGCTGATTATACTCCACAAATAAATGATATTTTCAATTTATCTGTAACAGCTTTGAATTCTGGTTTTAGTGGCTTAAATTTATCCGCAATATATATTTCTATGAAAGATCAAGTGGGAGATTTAATTCCTATTAATGATTTTATTTACTTCAATTTTCTTATTTATAATGAATCGCAAACATTTAATATTACATTTAAAAAAGAAGATTGGAAAGGTTATTATTACATTCCAATTAACTTTATTGATTATAATGAAAGTAGAACAGTTCAGATTGCTTATTCTGACTCGATTGTGCTTGGAAACATTAATTTTTCAATAATGAAATCAATTGATAAAAATCAAGTGGAAAGAGGAGAAATTATAACAGTAAGCATTAGTATTATAAATACTGGAACTATTTGTGTTAAAGACGTAATATTAAGTGATGCGTTAAGTTTTACATCTATTGAGTTCAACTTAATTCAAGGAAAGTTAGTAAATGAAATAGATTGCCTCCTTCCAGGTCAAAATGTTAATTTTACATATAAAATTAGAGCGGTTAGTCAAAAAATTGTAAGTCTCAGGTCATCAACAATAGAATATTATTATTTAACAAAAAATAAAGATTATTCAAATCAAGTTGAAGTTAAAATAATTATTCCTAAAATTATTCAATATTCATTTATAATAATCGCATCTTTAATTGCGATTTTTATTCTAAGTTTATATTTAAGTCAAGCAACAAGTTTTAAAAGGAGAAAAAGTCAAGCTAAAAGAAAAGAATTTTATTTATTTAAAAGAAGTTCAAGAGATTCAGTATTAAAAGTTGAAAATCTCTTAGGTGAAAGGTTAACTAAGTTATCAATTAGAAAAGATGAAGAGGTGAAATGAATAAATGAAACTTAGAAAAAAATCATTATTCTGTCTTTTAATATATATTTTTTTGAGTACTGGCTTCATTTATTCCATCATGTTTAATTTAGCAAAGGAAGAATTTGCTAGAGAAGGTAAAGGTGATTTTGTTAAAGATATTAAAACTGCTAATAATAATCAAGAACATGTTATAGTTTATGTAAATCACACATCTTATGATGCAGAAATTAAAACTAGATTTCAATTTTATGGTGGTGTTATTGAAAGCAATAGTGATTGGAATGGCCTATTTAATAATTTTTCTGGTTTTGCGGGTACATTCCCCTCAGAAAATCTATCAAGTTATGAAGCTGAATTTGATAATATAAATATTGAGAGAGATGAGATCATCAAAACTCAAATGAATTATGTAAGTATGCAAACAAATGCTATTAATTCAACCTGGTATATAAACGGATATAATGGAGACACTGATTCTTCCATTGCTGTATTAGATACTGGTATAAATGCAAGCCATAACTACTTTAATGGAAATATAAGAGGATGGGAGAATTTTGTTAATGAGGATCCAGTTTCTGATGATAACGGCCACGGCACTTATATTTCCTCTATCATTGCAGGAACAGGTACCCAATCTTACGATTCGAATAGTCCTTCAATAGTCAATATATGTGGAAATTATTCCCATTTAGATTTATTTAATGATTATTTACCTGCAAAAAATTATTCTTTAAAGATTTTCTCAAGTAATTTTTCTAAAGTTGATTCAAATATTATTATTGAATCCTCTTGGAGTTTGGAGGAGATAGGGATTGATAAGTTTTGGATTGAGCTCTATTATAATGATGTACTTATAAATTATTCATATAATGAAAATACAAATCAGAAATACTTCATAAATCATAGGATCTTAGATATACAAAAAGGAATTTATGATATATTCATTAAATATCATAAAACATTAAATACAAATCCAGAATTTTCCTTTAATACCTCTATCTCTTTCTTTCCTGAGAAGTATATGGCAAATTTTAATCACTTTACAGGTATTGCAAATGCGAGCTATATCTCACCAATAAAAGTCATAAATCAATCAGGATTAGGATATACATCGGATCTTATTTCAGGTTTAGCCAGCGTTTTACAAAATAGAATATCCAATAAAATTGTAACAGTATGTTTGAGCGTTGGGACTTTAGGACAGGACGTCGGCGCAATTAATAGGGTTATTAATGAGGTAATTGGAAATGGTATATTAGTCGTTATTGCTGCTGGTAATGATGGGATTAAAGGATCAGATCCATTAAATAAATTAGCACTTAATAAAAAAGCTATTATTGTTGGTGCGATAAATGATAAAGATCAAGTAGCATCATTTAGTAGTATGGGGAGAGAAATAGAAAATGGCTTTACAAAACCTGATCTTGTAGCGCCTGGTGGCAGTAAGATTCCAGAACATAGATCTATAATAAGTGCAGATTCATATACCAATGATGCAACAGCTGCTTACGGTACCTCAATTTCAACTGCTATTGTTGCGGCAGTATCCAATATTTTGATTGAAGCAAAATGGGGCAGCTGGATTGAATGGGAAAATCAGGATTTGGAAGAAAGAGTTAACATTATTAAATCTATCCTATTAATGACCACATCTGAAACAAATTTGAATCGAGAAGATGATCCAGAGACGAAAGTAATTGAAAGCCAATATTCTCCTTCTCAATTCTCGGGAGTTCTCAATACTTTGAAAGATGAACATGAAGGATATGGAAGACTTAACATTCAAGCTGCAATTAATGCATTAACGAAATATTTAGAGATAAATAATTCAATAAGTGATTATCTTGAAAGCTCTTATGTTGATCCCTTAGGAACTCATGTTTTTGCTCGTAGGATCTTATTAAATCCGAATGTACAATATCAATTTAATCTAAGTGATGTTGATTCATCAGCCGATCTTGATTTATTTTTATTTTCAAATGATTCAGATCAATTTGGAGAGCCTATATTGCTCAAATCAACACAAAAATGGTATGGTGATTTTGATTCATTTTATTATACTCCTAAATTTAATGAAACCGAATGCATTTTGGTTGTTAAAGCTATCGAAGGAAATAGTAGCTTTGTTCTAAATGTTTCAAATGTAAAAAATCTATTCGAACCTTGGTTAGAAGTTCCTGAGATTATTTATAGTGGCGGTTCAAAAAATACAACAGTTATGAGTCTTCAAGAGTTTTCTGGAAATAATCCTAGTAAGAATTATTCTATTGATAGTTATCGGTTTTATATAGATTATTACGATAATGATAGCTCAAATGTTCCTCCTCAGGAAGTATATGTATCCATAATAGAAACCTCTCAAAATTTTTCTTTATATCAATTAAATGAATTAGATCTTAATTATACTAATGGAGCATTATTTGGAAGTGATTATATTCAATTTGAATCACCAGGTGTATATCACTACTTTTTTACTGCCAGTGATGGAAAACATACTGTGCGATATCCGGAGGTTGGTCAATTAGATATCATGTTAGAATTCCCAACAGATAGTAAACCTTTTCCCTATCTTCATAATTTCAACGACGGATGGAATAATTGGACAAAAAATGGTACAGGTTGGGATTTGTTAAATCAAACTAATGCAAATGATAATCGATCAGCATCATATCAACCGGAGTGGAAATCTATTTATTTTGGGAGATATCACAGCTATCCTACCAATTATACTTATCAACCTTATTCAATTACTTATGATTTTCCGAATGGAAGCTTATTAAGTCCTTTATTCAATCTAACTCAAATAAATAGTAATTCGACTCAACCTTATGCAAAATTTGGCTTGCGTACAAGCATTAACTCAGGGGATTACATCTATTGCCAAATTAATTTAAATTGGACAGGGTGGATTACTCTTAAAACATATACAAATGAAGAAAAAGAATGGTTTGTAGAATATTTAAATCTAACAAAATATATTGGATATTTTGTTCAATTTCGATTTCTTTCTGATTTAGATGAAAATTTTGATCCAATTAACTATAAAGGAATAATGCTTGATTTTTTTAGTCTTGAAAATTATACTAACACCGAAATACCTAATATCTACTTCGATATTTCTGCAGATATCTCGAAAAATCAAATATTTACTTATGAGTCAATTTACTTTACATGTAATTATTATGATTTGGATAATAATTATCCCAAATATATGTATATTGAAATTGATAATGTTAATTACTCTATGATAAACATCTTTGGAGATTGGAATGCAAGTTATAGTTCACCAGAAAAAAACGGGATATTATTTAAAAAGGCTTTAGCCATTGGAGAATTTTCAAATCATTCATTTAGATTTCATACATTTGATGGTAAATATTATAATTCAACTATTTGGTACAACATCGATAATTCATTATTTGAATATATTAATCCCACCCCGTTTGATTTTACATTTAAAAAAAGTAATAAAATGATAGGATACGAATTTTCAAATAATATTTTAGCAGACTACTTTATTACTGGAAATCCGATCCCCTTAGATGATACATCATGGTTTAAAGGAGAAAATACTTGGCATCCAATATCTCTTCTTAATCAAGAGTATATATATGGAGGGAGAGGTCAGAGTTTTGGTGGAATTTCTCAAGGTTATGGAAGTAATTGGGATGCTAAGTTGATAACTTATCCCCTACAATTACAGAGCCAATATAATGTATACCTAAATTATTACTATGAAATATCTTTACAAAACGAATTTTTCTTAGAATTAGAGGAATTAGATCGTTGTTCAGTGTCAATATCGATAGATTATGGCGAAAATTGGATTACACTTATGGAATACTACTATGATAGTGAGATACTCTCTGGAAATGAAAGTATCGATATCTCACAGTATTCTGATGAAATAGTTATGATTATGTTTACTTTACATTCAAATGATAATATCGCAGGATTAGGATATGGATGGCTATTATCCAATATCTATATCGGATATGAAAAAACTACTGATTTCGTGTCCCCATCAATAGATATAATCTCACCATCTCATAATGAAAAAGTAAAGTCAATAACAAAAATTGAAGCTAATATTTCTGATGATATTAAATTAGATGTCTCGAGGATTTATATTTATATTAACGATAAACTTGTTGATAGACAATTCTTAAATTTTGATAGTGAAACTGGTAAATTAGAATATGAGTGGGATACAACTTTTTTCAAAGACGGGACTTATAATCTAAGTATAATCGCATTTGATAACGAAGGAAATAGAGCTATTGAAAGTATAAATATAATTATCGAAAATGGATTGTTTAATTGGCGAAGTTGGGGCCCATGGATAATAGTTATAATTGTAGCTGCGATTGCTGGAATTGTAATGTTTAATCTAGCAGAGAAAAAAGGTAGGATATGGATAAAGAGGATAAGAAATAACAACGCTGAAAAAATTCGATTAGATTCTATAGATAAAGACCAAGCAGTTAAAAGAATTGAAATTATTGAATCCATATTTGAATCGGAAAGGCTATTAACTTTACATTGTAAATTTTGCAAATCTTGGTTCGAATCAAAAAACTTTCATTACATTTGTCCGGTTTGTGAGCATGATCAATTATATGCTGCTTATTTTTGCATTAATTGTGGAAAATTATATTTAAAAGATGAGCCCGCAGATAATCATTTTTGTAGGAAATGCGAGATTAAATTAATTAAACGAGATGTAAATGAAATTCGAGATATTTTAAGTCAGGATGGTAAGTTATTGAGAAAATTTGAATATAAGAAAAAGAGATTTAGCATATTAGATTCATAAATAAGAATAAATGAAAAGTTAGGAATTTAGAAATTGAGTTTAGAAAATTTGTTATATAAAATAAGAAGTAAGTTAAAACTTCAATTCATCAAACATTCATGGCTAAATATCAAAAGAGATAAAACTAAAGCACTTTTTGCAATATTTGGAATATTAATTTCTTTAACCCTCTTAACAGCAATCGGTATGGTTAACGATACTATGTCGTTTAACTATATGCAATTAATAACAAGTAGTACCGGAAATGCTGATATTATGATTACTCGTTCTGCTCGAACTGACTTTACATATGATCCTTTTTTTGATGAAAGCTTGATTGAAAATAATTTAACAAACATTGAAGGAGTTGAAGAACTCTTTCCTCGGGTAATGATGCTAGCAAGAGTATCATCAAATAATACAAATGAGAATTCTACTTTAGAATTATATGGTATTGATTTTTATAAGGAAGCTAATAATGGACATTTGGGTAACCTGAATTTAGTAAATGAAAATGGGATAGAAACAGGAGAAATATACACTGATGAACCCCTAGGAGGAGAGTGTGTAATCCTTTGGAAAGTTGCTGAGCTTTTAAATGTCAGTATAGGTGATTTTATATCTTTAGACTATCAACAGTATTCATTAGATTTAGAAGTTATTGCTATATGCAAACAAGATTTAAAATTTTCAGAATTTGAAAATGCATTAATTATTACAAATTTACAGCAGGTTCAATCATTTTTACAAAGAGAGAATCAAATTAATTTTATTGTTGGTACGATTACCAATCCAGAATTAACGTATGATGTAAGAAATTTTAAAACGACAGAAAGAAAGTTAAGAGAAATAGGTACAAGAATTCAACAGAAGCTAGATCCTAATGAGTATTCGGTTGCTATGCCTAAATTAGAAGAATTAAGCGCTGAAGAATTCTTACTTGTTGGGATGACTGTTATTTTTTGGTTTATAACAATAATCGCTATGTTAATAACAGGAATTTTGATCAATTCGATTCTATCCACTTCTACAGAGGAAAGAGTTAGAGAATTTGGTATAATTAGGGTTGTAGGAGGAAAAAAAACATTTCCTATTAAAATGGTGATTTTTGAAGGGGTTTTAATAGGCATAATTGGTAGTATTGGTGGCATCATTCTTGGTTTATTGTTTACCCCTCCGATTGTAAACACTTTATTTGTAATGACTGGTTTTCTATTGCAGAATATGACTTATGTTATTCAACCCTCAACAGTTTTGATCATTTTTTTAATAGGGTCTATGACCTCTTTAATTATTTCTTTATTTCCGGCACTTAGAACCGCAAAAGTAGATATCATTAAGTCAATCACTCCATTTCATCAAAAAGAGGAAGGGTGGGAAATAAAGAAAGAAGGTAGTATGAATATTAAAAGCTTTTTAGTAGGAATTTCTATTGCTACCATTGGTATGATTGTTTTTGTGTTATTACCTAACATATTTGTTACTGGTGAATTTATGTTGGTAGCTAGTCTTTTTATCGGTCTCCTTGCTGCTATTTTATTAGGATTGGTATTTACATCTGTTGGAGTTATCCCTATAATCCAAAATATTCTTTTGGGGATTATTACTCCAGCTATAAGGAAATATGCCCATATCATAAAAATTTCTTTAAAAAGAAACCGAAGACGTAATACAAGTACGATTGTCATGTTTGCTATCAGTTTTTCATTCATATTTTTTATAACCAGTGTAACAGAGATGGAATCAAAAAATATGTCTCTAAATTTACGATTTCAATATGGATCAGATCTAGTTATAATTAATCAAGGATTAGATGCGGATATAAATGCAGTTACGTTAGATATGTTAAATGAAATTGAGTCCTATACGGGTATCGAGGAATTATCAATTACTCTTTATAATATGTTTGATATAACTTCTATCTTATCGATAGCTTTTGATTTTAGCGAAGGCGGTGGAATATTTGATGAAGAATCACTAAATGAAGCGTTCATGAATATCTTTGAATTTTACTCTGAACAAGCAGAAACAAAATACCAAGTAAGAGCAAGTGACATTGCTAATTTTAATGATTTAGAAGTTGGCTTCATAGGAATTGAAGATAATTTCCACAAAATTATGAAGGAAGATTTATTTATTTGGAGTAGTCCTAGAAGTGGTACTGCCTATTCATTTAGTGAGTTATTTGAATATAATAATACCTGCATCATTGCAAAATCACTAGCAAATATATTGGGTATCGAAGATATTGGCGAATATATCCGTTTAACTTTTTATAATCCTCAAATAACTGATGATCCTGGAAATGTTACATTATTTAAAGTAGTAGGAATTTCTGGAGGGATGCCTGGATTCTACAATTTTAAAAGTTCTGAAGCAACAGCATCAGGGAGCGGGATTATGGTATCATTAAATAATTATATCAATCTAATGGATGTAGAAAATCCTTATAATCCAAATATGATTATCGACAAAGCTTTTATTAACCTGAAAGACGATTCAGAGAGCAATATTGAACAAACTAAAGAAGAAATTAGCACTTCCTACGAAGAAAAAGATTATTTTATTGATGATGCTGTATCTAAAATCAACTTTCTAAATGACATGTATGAAAGACAAAGCACGTTAATGGAAGTAATTAATTGGTTTGCTATCGTAATTGCTATTTTTGGATTAGTTAGTTCTATGTATGCAATTATGTTGGAAAGAAAGTTTGAAATAGGAATTTTAAGGTCACTCGGCATGAAAAGTAGAAACGTACGAAATCTCTTTTTGATTGAAAGTTTAATAATTTTAATCTCTTCAGGCACCATGGGAACTATTATCGGAACTTACTGTGCATATTTAATGGAAACTAATTTAGGGTTAATTACAGAAATGCCAATTATGTTTTCTATTCCAGTTGATGTTTTATTAAGAGTCTTTATTATATCTATAGTAGTAGGATTTTTGGGTATGTATTTTATTTTGATCAAATTAAGTAAACAAACAATAATGGATATTTTTAGACAAACCTTTTAACTCTACAATTTTTATTAATAAATTTTTTAATATGTAGCTTCCTTTAGAAATTTGATAAATTTCTTCAATGCTTTACCCCGATGAGAAATTTTATTTTTCTCTTCTGTTGTTAACTCTGCAAATGTCTTGTTTGGCATTATATTAGGAATGAAAATCGGATCAAATCCAAAACCACTAGACCCTCTTATTGTTTTTGAAACTTTTCCATAAGTAATGCCTTCAAAAAAAAGGATTTTATTTATTGGTTGAAAATAAAATGCTATTACTGAGGTAAAATGTGCTTCAGTTTTCTCAAAGTCATCTATTAACTTTAATATACCTTCATTACCGATAGTTTTCATAACATATGAAGAATAAACTCCTGGAAAACCATTAAGAGGAGTATCAATAAAAAGGCCAGCATCCTCTATAAAATAAGAACCATCCACTTGTTCTTTTATACTGTTTAATTTGAATAAGGCTACTTTATTTAGGGATTCAGCTTGAATTTCAGCAGTATCAATCTTAAGTTGTTTCAATTGGTAATGTAAATGTTCATTTTGTAATAGTTTTTCAATTTCATCGAATTTATTTCTATTACTAGTTACAAAATATATAACATTCGTTTTATTCTTCATACTTACAATAATTAGTAAAGATTTATCAGATATAAGAATTTGAAAAAATTCATAACAACGGTGTGATTAATGAAAAAAGAGGAGATTAGTCAATAGTTTAATTTTAAATGAGGATATAAAATTTTTCCCTTTTCTTATTAATCCGTGTAAAATTCCAAAATTTTATTTTTGAAAGTTCATTTAGAATTATATCATTTTAATTAATGTTTATAGTATATTGAATTATCATGGCTCGGATGCATTCTCGAAAGAAAGGAAAATCATCAAGCAGAAGACCTGCATTAAAGGAAAAGCCGCTATGGATTGAAATGTCTGGTGAAGAAGTAGAAAACCAAGTTATTAAATTAGCTCGTAAAGGTCATTCTCAATCCATGATTGGGATTATATTAAGAGATAGCTATGGCATTCCCTTAGTAAAAGTCGTAACAGGCAAATCGGTTAAACAGATCCTCGAAGAAAACGAGATTAAACCTCCACTTCCAGAAGATTTATCAAATCTAGTTAAAAAGGCTCTAAGCCTTCGAAAACACTTAGAAACTAATCATAAGGATCTTGAATCAACCAAGGGATTGCAAAGGACAGAATCTAAAATATATCGACTAATTAAATATTATAAGAAGAAAAAAGTTTTAGCTCCTGATTTCAAATATGATCCTGAAAAGATAAGAACATTAGTAGCGAGGTAATCATTTAATATGAGTCAAAAAGTTCGAAAAAAGAAAGCAAAGATTAAGAAAGTTACTTTTAAGGATAAATATTGGTTTACAATTAAAGCACCAAAAAGTTTTAATTATAAAGAGATTGGAGAAATCATTGGAATAGAGAATAATGTAGAAGGAAGAACCATCGAAATTTTACTTTACGATATTACAGGAGATTATAATGATATCAGTTTAAAACTTAAATTTAAAGTAGTTGAGGTCAACCCAGAATCAAAAATCTGTGAAAGTATTTTTACAGGTCATGAATATACAAATGATTTTATTCGCTCACTGGTAGGAAGGGGTAGCTCTAAAATTACCTCAATTATTAATTTAACTACCAAAGATGGATATACTTTTAGATTAACAGTAATCTGCACCACTATCAGAAGGGCTAGAAGTTCACAGCAAATAGTTATTAGAAAAATTATAACCGAAATTCTAAAAGAATTCGCAAAATCATTAAATCACGAAAAATTTATAACAGGTATGATTTATGGTGAATTTCAGAATCAAATTCAAAGAGTTGGGAAAACAATTTACCCCTTATCTAACTCTACAGTTATAAAAAGCAAATTAATCTCTATCCCTGAAGGGGGAGAAGACAAAGAATATATTACACGAGATCAGGAGTTCGAAGTAGTTGAAGTTGAAGTAAAACGAACAAGAAAAAGTGAGATAAAACGAACTGAGAGAATCAATGTCAAAAAATACGCTCAAGAAAAAGCGTCTTCTGAAAATAACAAAGAAGAAGAAGATTAACTAATTTTTTATATCGCAATTTTTAAGAAAATTTTATTTGTTCACCATTTCTATTTTTTATATAATCAAAAGAATTAATAATTATAATATTGAAATACGAGAGGGTTAAATTTGTCCAATCAAGAAGGAAATAGAGATAATCCTTATTCCTTTGATGATTACTTGTTTGTAAGAGATAATTTTAATTATTACAGAGATGATTCTTTTCTACAATCGCTTGTGAAACATTATTCTCCTCCAGAAGAATTCGAAAATATTGATAGAGATCTGCGAGGTCTTTCAGATTATGTTTCTTATAAATGGCGAGATCTTGCTAATAAAGCAAATGAACTTGAAAATAGGATTAAAGTAACTAAAATTAAGCATTATGATGCGCATAATCATCGAATTGATAAAATAGAACGATGTTCCGAAACTGAAATTTTAGAACGCGAAATATTTAGCTTAGGATTATTCGATCCTGATAGAAATAGTCCATGGAGTAGATTTATCAAAATGTTTTTATTATACCAAAACGGAGAAGCTGGAGTAATGTGTCCCGTTGCATGCACCCATGGTTTAGTATGGCTAATGCAAAAGTATGAAAAAGACTTATCTCCTGAGGCTTTAGAAATTCTTAATCATGTAAGGAATGGAAAAGATGGTGATTATGGAAGAGGTTCTCAATTCGTGAGTGAAATACAAGGTGGAAGTGATGTTCCCGCTAATCTTGTTGAAGTAGTTTATGAAAAAGAAGAAAGAGAAGATGGCTTTTCGAACTGTTGGCGAATTTATGGGCAAAAATTTTTCTGTTCCGCAGCTCATACAGATTATGCTTTAGCAACAGCAAAACCAAAAAATACTCCATCATCAACCAGAGTAGGTGCGTTTGTTGTACCTTCATGGCTCCCTCATAACAAAAGAAATGAAATTAGAAATTCTTATACAATCGATCGCCTCAAACCAAAATTGGGGACCGCGGAGTTACCTACAGCGGAAATAACATATAATGGAGCAGTTGCCTATCCTATAGGCCCTCTTGAAAAAGGACTTGCAGATGTCGTAGGTGTAGTTCTTTCACTTTCAAGATTACATGTTGCATTTGGTATGGCAGCAGGAGCGTTACGAGTTGTTAGAGAAGCTTTATTATATTCGCAATTTAGAAATGCTTTTGGATTACCTGTATCTTCTTTCCCTATGATGATAAATCAGATCAATGAATTGGATCATTTTGCTAAAAGAACTGCTGCTGGTGCTTTCAAAGTATATTCAGAATTTATTCATTTTGGAGAAGAACTTATAAGTGGGATAAGAGATATGGAAAAAATAAACGATATTGAAGAGCGTAAACATCGTTTTCGATTACGTGAATTAGTTATGCTTCAGAAAATAATAGTTGCAGATGAATGTCCTAAAATGATAAGAATGGCAATATCTTTTTTTGGAGGTCATGGAGTTATGGAAGATTTTCTGTGTCTTCCGCGACTACATCGTGATTCGATGATTATGGAGCTATGGGAGGGACCTCGCCTTGTTTTACTTACCCAAATTCACCGCGATTTTCAAAGAGTGAAAGATTGGTATTCTCCAGAAGATTTTGTTAGAGATTTACTAAAAGGCGCAAGTTCAGATTTGATTGAAGAGTATGCTACAGAATTTAATAGAATAATGTCTTATGAAACACTTTTAAGAAATGATGAAGAAACACTAAAGATTTGCAAAAATTGGGAAGGGTTCTCAGAAAAACTATTCATTGCTTATCAAGAGCAAGCGCTTAAGGAGCTTAATTATGAAGATTCTCCACTTAAATTCTCTAAATTATTACGCAAGTTTAAAAAGATGGAGAAGATATAAAAACACTAAAGTAAATAATGATCTTATGGTGTTATAAATGAACAAAAATGAGATTTGTTTCCTATCAGCCTATGAAATGAAAGAAAAAATAGCAAGACAAGAGTTAACTTCTAGAGAAATTACGGAGACGATAATCGAGCGGATTGAAAAAATAAATCCAATTATAAATGCTTACTGTACAAAAACCTTTGATTTTGCTCGAAAAATGGCTGAAGCAGCAGATAAAGGGATAAAAAAGGGGGAAAAAACAGGATTATTAAATGGCATTCCAACTTCAATAAAAGATTTAAATTTAACAGGAGGAATAAGAACTACACTTGGTAGCATGATTTTTGAAGACAACATACCAGAGGATGACGAACTTGTAGTTAAAAGACTTAAAGATGCTGGAATTGTTCTTCTCGGTAAAACTAATACTCCCGAGTTTGGACACAAAGCTGTGACTGATAATTTGATTTTTGGTGAGTCAAAGAATCCATGGGATCGGGAACGAACTACTGGAGGATCTAGTGGAGGTGCAGCTGCAGCAGTTGCCTCTGGAATTAGCCCCTTAGCACAAGGATCTGACGGTGGTGGTTCAATAAGAATTCCAAGTTGTCTATGCGGAGTTTTCGGATTAAAACCTAGTTATGGAAGAGTTCCAAAGTTATGGGAAAAAATTAGTTTTAATAGACTTTCACATAATGGACCTATCACTCGATTTGTTAAAGATGCAGCATTAATGTTGGATGCTATTTCAAGTTATAGTAGTGTTGATAAATATTCCCTATCAAGTCCAGAAAAGCCTTATATAGAATCCCTTAAGGAAATTCCTAAAAGAGTTAAAATCGGTTATTCATTAGATTTAGGTGATGTAAAGGCGCTTGATCCAGAAATTAAGAAAAAGATTTTGGAATCTTTAGATAAATTTGAAAAACTGGATTGGCCAGTTGAAGAGATAAAAATTAAATTAAAACAATTGTATCGGTCTTTTATAAGCTTAGTTACTGCGGGTTATGCATATGATTATAGTAAATATTTAAAGGATTGGGAAGAAAAAATGACCCCAACTTTCGTAAATATGATTCGTGCTGGTATAAGTTATACTGGAATGGATATAATGCACGCAGAATTACAAAGTATTAAAATTTACAACCAATTTACTGAATATTTTAAACATTATGATATCCTAATAACGCCTACAACAGCAGTAACCGCATTTGAGTTAGGAAAAATGTATCCTGATCAGATAGAAGGTAAAACAGTTTCACCTGTGGGTTGGATGCCGTTTACCTATCCGTTTAATTTAACAGGTCATCCTGCAGCATCAATTCCATGCGGATGGTCAGCCGAAAGATTACCTATTGGTATGCAAATAGTAGGTCCTAGCAACGATGACAAATTAGTATTACAAGTTTCCAAAGCATTCGAAGAAATTTCGCCTTGGCAAAATAGAAGGCCTGATTTTGATTAGAAGGGATTAACCTTTTTAACCAACTTTCCATTGGGATCCTGAAAGTAAAGAGAGTTTGGAGCTACATCTTCATTTATGATAGTATGTGGTCCTATAATCGAATTTTCTCCTACTTTTTTACCACACATTATGCTTACATTAATACCTGTTTGAGAATTGGGGCCAATGATCGCGCCTAGTTTTCTTCGACCAGAGTCAATCAATTTATCATTTATATTCATTTTAACACTTCTATTATCAAACCTTAAATTTGATATTTTGGTGCCAGCGCCAAGGTTTACATTTTCACAAATAATCGAATCACCTATATAGTTAAAATGTGGAATTTTAGTGTTGGGAAAAATTAAGGAATTTTTTACTTCTGATATTCCAACATGACAATTATTTTCTATGGATGTATAAGGCCGAATAAAAGCATTTGGTCCTATTAAATTATTCTCTCCAATATAACAAGGGCCTTGAATAGATGTACCAGATTTAATTCTTGTATTTTTTCCAATATACATATTTCCTGTTAAAGTTATATTATTTTCCATAATTCCAAGATTTTTATTTTCTATATTATCGAGTAAGAAATGATTTGCATCCAATAGTTGCCAGGGTAGTCCTATATCGCTCCAAAAATGATCCTTAATAATATAGCCAGTTATTTTTCCATTTAATTGTTCTATTAAAATTTCCATAGAATCAGTGAATTCAAATTCATTTCTTTCAGACTTTTGAGTCCGTTCTATTGCTTTGAAAATTAAAGGGTCGAAAATATAAATTCCTGCATTAGCTAAATTTCCTAGATTTAAATCAAGACTAGGCTTTTCGGTAATTTTACTAACATATCCATTCTTGTCAAGTGAGATTATACCATATTCCTGTGGGTTATCTACTTCTACGAGAGAAATTAATCCCTCATTCCGGGAGGTATTATATTTTTTTACGATGTCGATAAATATTTGTGAATTAACAAAAATATCACCATACATCATTAATATGGGTTCATTATCAACAAAATTTTGTGCAAAACTAAAAGCGTTAGCTGTACCTAAATATTCATTTTGAGTAATATATTCTATTTTCAGATCAAACCTGTCAAAACCGTCTTTAAAATAACTTTTTATCATCTCTTTTTTGTATCCTACTACTAATAGGATATGATTAATACCTGCATTCTTTAAACCTAGTATTGTATATTCCAATAATGGCTTACCAGCTATAGGAATCATCGGTTTAGGTCTAGTTGAGGTTATTGGTCTTAACCTTTTGCCTTTACCAGCTGCGAGAATAACAGCCTTCATAAATAACAAAAAATAAGCATTCTATTAGAAATTATTGATCAAATTGAACTAAAATTTCATCAAGATATGATTTTAAAGAACGATAAGGTTTTAAGTCTCCAGAGAATTCTTGATGTAAAATTGGCTCTTTAGAAATCTTTTGCTCCAATTGGTCAAAAATTTCTTTTATTTTGAAAAAGTCGCCAGAAGCTATGAAATCTAAAGAATATCCCTCAATAATTCCATAAAGTATTAATTTCTTACATCCTTGCTGCTGAAGATCTTCGAAATGAATTTCTTTTATATTAGTTTTTGCCCTAATTTGTGTATTCATAGCTATCGTGGCAAGTCTAGCTGAGAGATTGGAAGTAAAAAGGTCAATATTTTCATGATTTACTTCGCGATGAAAACTATGTAAAAGAGAAGTGTCGTATAATTGAGATAAAATAGGTAATCCTTGAGAAGATAACCCACAATATATAATTTTATTTTCAGTGGTTGCACATTGATAATCAAATTCTTCATCCTCTAAAGGATAATGATATTTATCCCATAAATAACCAGTAATTAACTGTATAACTTTTTTGAATTCAGTTCTTTTGGAGAATTCCTTAATTTTATCAATAGTTTCGTAGTTTACTGATACTTTTTCATAAAATTCATCCATTAGTTTGTCAGCTTCATGAGAATTTGAAATAAAATCGCCAGTAATGCAGTAAAATAAATTTTGATTTTGTTCTGTTGTTATATGTTTAATAATCATACGCTCTTTTGTCTTTTTGCCTTCAAAAAAGATATTAGTTAAGCGCCATAAATTTTTTGGATTAATACTATTAATTAATTTCTCTACAAACAAAACAATCTCAAAAGTAGGAAACTTATTCTTATTTGAAACATAGAGAATTTCATCTTCTAATATAATAGCAAATCCGGTTATCATAAATTATGACTTTAAAATAATATTCAATTAAAAATAAAGAGCTTTACTTGAAAAAAAAAAATAATTAAAGGTTTTTAATTTTTTACAATTCGAAAAGAATTTTTGGATATCAGAAAGAACAAACAATTTTGATCTTACCTCTTTGAGATTTTTTAAAAGGTTATAACAATTAACTTTTAATAATTTCTAAAAATATTATAAAAATACTTCTAAAGAACAGAAATACTATACAATAATTTTAGATTTTCTATGAAAGTAATTAAAACTATTGAAAAGAAAAAGATTAAGTATGCAGCAGAACTCTTATATAATTCAAAAGAAGCGATTGTATTAACCGGAGCAGGTGTATCCACAGAGTCTGGGATCCCAGATTTCAGAGGAGATGGTGGAATTTGGGAAAAATATAAACCAGAAATTTATGGAAATATTGAAGCTTTTTTAAGAAATCCAGCTAAATTTTGGGAATTAGCCCAAAAAGTTGCGCCAACACTTTTTAAAGCCAAACCGAATCCAGGACACATAGCAATAGCAGAACTGGAAAAAATGGGAATAGTAAAAGCAATAATAACTCAGAATATAGATGAATTACATCAAAAGGCAGGATCAATTATAGTGTATGAAGTACATGGGAATATAAACAGATTTGATTGTATGGGATGTAAAGCTTCATATACTAAAGAACAAATTTTACGAAAATTAAAAAAAGAGAAAAAGACTGGACCTTCATGTGATTTTTGTTCCTCTCCAGTAAAACCTTCAGTTGTATTATTCGGAGAAAATCTCCCAAAATTTGAGGTATATATGTCTCAAGATTTAGCAAAAAAAGCAGATGTTATGCTAATTGCTGGTTCTTCACTTGAAGTAGCACCAATTTGTGATTTACCACTATATACAATAAGAGATGGAGGAAAATTAATTATTATAAATGATCAACCTACTCCTCTTGATGAGCGCGCAGAAATTGTCATTCGTCATAAAACAGGTATAATTCTCCCTTTGATTGTTGAACAAGTTAAAAAATTAAAAGGAGAACATAATTCTAGTATATAATATTAGATTATTTATTATTAATTGAAGGATCTCTCTTTTAATGTACAATGAGAATATTATTATAAAAGATTGGAGATATATTGATTTATCTTTTGGTTTAATTTATCCTAATCATTATAATATAGGGATTTCATCGTATACAATTCGACTTCTTTATTATTTAATAAACTTAAAACAACAATTCGCATGTGAGAGAATATTTCTTCCCAAGAAGATTAAATTTCCTGCTTCAAAAGACCAATCCTCAATCAATCGAATAAGAAGTATTGAAAATAAAGTGCTACCAATAGATTTTGATGTCTTAGGCTTTTCTTTGCATTACGAAAATGATTTTAAAAATGTTCTATGGATATTAGAAAAAGCAGAAATTCCAATAACCCATAAGAAACGTGTTGAAGTGTTATTGAGAGACGAGAATGAATTACCTATTATTATAGGAGGTGGTCCCGCTATTACATCTAACCCATTACCTTTAAGCAAGTTTTTTGATATATTTTTTATTGGAGATTCTGAGCAAAATTTGTTTAAATTTTTTGAAATTGTTAGAGAGTTTAAGGATAGAAAATTTAGTTTTATGGATCTTCTGAAAAATTGCATAAATATTGAAGGTGTTTACGTACCGTCTTTAAAAAATAGCGTAAAAAGAGTAGTTTTAACCGATCTTGATAAATCTCCAATCCCAGTATTTCAATTAATTGCTAAATCAAATAAAGAGAAAAAGATATTTGAAGAGAATTTCTTTGTTGAAATAAATCGCGGTTGTCCTTTCCAATGTAAATTTTGTATTTCATCATATCATAATTATCCATTTAGAAATAGGAGTTATGATAATATTATCAAAGCGATAGATGATGCTATTAAGATTTTGGAATTCAATAAGATTAGCTTAATTGGATCATGTGTTTCATCCCATCCACGATTTTATAAGATATTAGAAGATATTATTAAAAGAGGTAAAGAATTTAGTCTTCCTTCAATCAGGTTAGATCATATAACTAGAAATTTAATAGACTTATTTGAAAAAGGGAATGTAAAAACAATAACTATTGCTCCTGAAGCAGGTTCAGAATCTTTAAGATTTAGGTTAGGTAAAAAAATTTCAAATCGTAAAATTTTTGAAGTTCTCGAATTGATAAAAGATTCAAAACTAAAAAGTATAAAGTTTTATTTTTTAGTAGGCTTACCAGAAGAAAATGATGAAGATATCAAAGAAATCATTACATTTTTAAAACAAATTGATGAAATAGGGTTTCAATGGAATTCTTTAAAGGTAAATATAAATCCATTCATTCCAAAATTTAACACTCCTTACGGAGATAATGTGTATTACTATTTATCAGACAATATAAAAAAATTACTTGCTAAATTCCAATTATTAGAAAAGGAGTTAAAAAATTTATCTTCAATTAAATTGAAATTTCATAATCCAAAAGAGCTTGTAAATGCGGCTAAAATTCAAACAATCTTTTCTTTAGGAGATGAAGATTTTTCAAACTTTTTGCTAAAATTCTACTTACATGGGGCAAATATGGCTGCATTGAGAAGATTAGAAAAAGAACCGGATATATCATTAGATAAATATTTCTATAAAATCCAAGATGGGTATAAACCTTGGAGTTTTTAAAATAAAAAAAAGGATGGATTTTAAATTATTCTACTTTTTCAAAAACCTTTTTAGAAGCACCACAAACAGGACATTTATCAGGCAACTTTCCCTCATGAGTATAACCACATACGGGACAGATGTGAATTTCTGTTTTGTCTAAATCTTTACCATTCTCAACCGATTTAAGTGCTTTTTCGTACAATTTATGATGTATTTTTTCAACCTCATTGGCATAATTAAACGTTCTTTCAGCAGTTGAATTGTTTTCAGATTTAGCATTTTTAATGAATTCAGGATACATTTCTGTAAACTCATGAAATTCACCACTAATTGCTTCTTTAAGGTTTTCAAGAGTTGATTTTATACCGCCCATTGCTTTTAAATGGTTATGCGCATGAACGGTCTCAGCGGCAGCAGCAGCTCTAAATAAGTGAGCGATTTCTGGAAAGCCTTCATTCTCAGCCTTTTTAGCAAAAGCTAAATATTTCCTATTGGCTTGTGATTCGCCCGTAAATGCCGCTTTTAAATTATCTTCCGGTTTTGTCATATTTTATCATTCAACTAATTTTGTGTTTTAATTAAAAACTAACTAAGATTAAATTTTAATTTGGTTTTTATATTCCATAAATCAAAATAATTTCAATATAAATTAATTTCTTTGATTAGTTTAAGAAATAAAGAAATTGTTTTTAACATCGCTTAAGTAATAATTTTAATCATTAACAAGTATTTGCTCAATTTTTTTAACAATTTTATGGATGTATAATTCAGCAATCCCAAATCTTGTTTGAAAATCAAAAACTGTAATCACTAGATATTTATCTTTAATATATTCAGAAAAAATTAACTCAGAATTTTTCGAGGTATAAAATAACTTTAAAATAGAATTATTACAGATTTTTACTCGGAAATCAACTTCTTTTAGAAAATGTTCAATATTACTTAAAGAAGAATAAACTAATTTGCCTCTATCAGTTAAAAGGATAATCCCAATGATATCAGCATTTATAGAAAACTCTTTTAGATATTCAATAATTTTTTCTTCTTTTTCTAAATCAAATTCATTACTTAAAGTATCTTTTATTATATCATCGATTAAAAAGTTTAAATTTTCATCAGAAATATATTCTAAATCTATTTTTATATTATTTTTTCTAACATATATCATAAATTTACTATGAATTTTGGATATCAGTTCTTCTAAGAGGAGTAAATTTTCAATTGAATTACATAATAAACAATAAAAAATATTTAATTTTTCGAAGACAACAAGCTTTATTCCACCACCCATCTCAAGAGTTTTAATTTTATCGCCGATTAGTTCTTTTGTAAAAGACATTAAAGCAGTGAAATATGATGAAATTAATTGCTCTTGCTCGATTCGATATAAATTTGTTAAATTAATACCATAAATACAAATACCAGATTTGTTAAATATAAATAGATTGTGAATATTAATTCTATCAGATACACGCTTTACTTTTGAAATCATTGCTGAATCATCAGAAAAACTCATGTTACTTTTTTAAAATCTAACTATAAAAATCTCAAACTTTTCGATTTTGAGGATTTTATCCCAATCCTCTTATTCATGATAAGATAAGACTCCGTCAAAATCTAATTTAAACGGAAGTAATTTATAACCAGCTTTAATTATATTTTTACTCAAATTATATTTATTATCTATTCCTGCCAAAATTATTGCGGATCCTCCTCCACCAGCACCATTACATTTAAATCCTATCGCTCCATTATCTTTTGCAATCTTTTCAAGATTATCTATAGCCGGATTTACCATTAGAGGATGCAACTTTTTTTGGGCATTCCAGTTTCGATTCATTACATCTCCAATATCTACCAGATTAGACTTAATAGCTTTCTTCATTTCATAAGCACAATTTTTCATAACTTCAAATGATTCTAATGTATTTTCATTCTTATTCAAATAATTTGTGATTACAGCTTTATGCATTTCATTCGAACTTCTTGAACTTAGATACACTAAAATCATTTGGGTTTCTAATTCATATATTTTTTCTTCGTCGATTTTAATATTATATATTTTTACCGATGGGTATTTAATTTTCATAAAATTTATTCCCCCATAAGCAGCAGCATATTGATCTTGAACCCCACTTTCTAATTTTAATTCTTCTGTCTCAAGTTTATGAGCTATTTTGGCAATTTCGCTCTTTTTAAGATCTTGTTTTAAATATTTTGCTAAAGCAGCTATAAGAGCAACAGCAACGCTTGCACTCGTGCCTGTTCCACTCCCAGGAGGAGAACCTGCTCTAACAATTATATCAATTCCTCTCTTTATACCCATTTTTTTTACTGCTGCTTTTAATAAATCCAAAGTTCCATTGTATTCTATATTATTAAAATCTTTAATTTCCGTATCTAGTTTGAGATTTTCTGAGATAATTCTTATTGTATTTAAATTATTGCCTAAAATTCTCACATTGCTATAGAGATTAACACATATATTAAAAACAGCACCTTTTTTATAAAACCAAGTATCGGTCCATCCACCAATATCACATATTCTTACAGGAGCACGAGAATATATTGATAATCCCATATTCATTTTTAATCAAGTATTATTATTTATACTATACTCAATTGAACCTGATTTCTATGAAAATAAATCGATTAGAAGTACTCTCTAAAGATGAAATCCGATTAATCCATAATAAGACTCTTGAACTACTTGAAAATATTGGTGTGAGAATAGAATCTCAGGAAGTAAAGAACTTTCTTAAAGAACATGGAGTGATAACTAATGGAGAAAATAAAGGAGGTTTTGTTAAATTTCCAGAAGATTTAGTAAGAGAACAACTAAAAAAAGTACCTGAAGAATTTACTTTATATGGACCTGATGGTTCTTTTCATTTCAATGTTAATACAGAAAATATTAACTTTACGACATTTGGTGCAACAGTTAAAATTTATGATCCTGATGAAAAAAAGAAAATTAGAAAAACTACATTACAAGATGCTATTAAGCACATACGGATTGTTAATGGATTGGACAACATCGTATGTTCTCAAGTAGATGTTTGGCCTCATGATATTCCCTATACCCAACTACATTACTATACAATAAGAGAATGGGCACGTCACAGTTTTAAACCTTACGGTATGGCGTGTTTTGGAAGAACTGCATCTCAAGATATGATGAATTTAACCTCCATAATAGTTGGAAGTGAAGCTGAGTTAAAGAAAAATCCTCGTTTAATAGGAGTGTTTAATCCAACCTCCCCTTTACGATTAACTCAAATTCTTTTAAACGGTCTATTTGTATTTGCTCGATATAACCAACCTATATTAATCAGTGCTGCCGCTAGTGCAGGCTCTACATCTCCAGTTACTCTTTGTGGAACATTAATTCAAGCAAATATGGAAGTGGTCGCTTCAATCGTGATAACTCAATTAATAAATCCTGGAACTCCTGTACTTTATGGATCAACTAACACTATTATGGATCCATTCACTGGTAACGTTGCTTACGGTTCAATGGAATTTGGATTGATTACAATTGGTGCTGCTCAGTTAGCGCATTTTTATAATATACCATCTAAAGGATCAGGAGCATTAACGGATTCAAAATGTTTTGATATCCAAAACGGCTATGAACGATTTAATACTCTACTATGTGCTGCATATGCGGGTCATAATTTTATAACTTGTGCCGGAACCTATGAATCAACTTTATCTGAAGCTTTAGAATTGCTTGCTATTGATGATGAGATGGCAGGAATTATCAAGCGTGGACTTGAAGGTATTAAGATAGATGATGAAACGCTCGCATTGAATGAGATTAAAAAAGTAGCGAATGAAAACAAAAATTATCTGATGCTGAAGCATACAGCAAAAAATACAAGGAAAGAACTATTTGTTCCCAAATTAATAGACCGAAATAAAAGGGGAATATGGAATAGAGCGGGATCAAAAGATATCGTTGAAAGAGCTCGTGAAAAAGTGGAGATAATTCTAAAAACACAAGAAGGCCCCGGAGTGTCTCCCCAAACTGAAGATGAGTTAAATAAATATTTTAAAGTAATAGCTAGTCGTACTTTGGATGATTATAGAAAATTAGAAAATATGGAAGATTCTGATACTCCTTCAGAAATATCAGGAGTTAAAATTGAATAAATTAATCTCTTAATCTTTGTAATTCTTTTACTTTTCCAGTTCTTATCTTTTTTCTTTCACCCAATTTAAGAAAAGGAGCGAGAAGCACATATGTAAATAGATACATAAAAGGGAATAATGTAATCCAAATTAGAATACCTAAAAGTTTAGTATTTATTAATTTTCTTTTTTCATTTAATATCTTAGGAATTCGATAAAATATTAACTTTTTATCGCTTTTTTCAGCGCTAACTAATCCTTTTCGATTAAATCCTTGTTGATATTCGTTCTGTCGTAAAAGAGCTCTAAAATCTCTATAATTCCATATAAACCATCCCGCGAGATATTCCTTTGCATTAAAGGTTTTTATTGAGTAGTCTAAAACATATAATTGATATTCTTCACTAAATTTAACTCTGTTCTTCAGATCGGAATGAAATCCATATTTTGCTCCGGCCCCAAATTCAGTATAAATCCATGGTTTATTAAACACTGGAGTTCTCATAATATCTAAAAATAAACTTATTAAACGTGGGCTCCCAACATACCAACCAAAATAAAAATTAATAGTTGCTACATCTGCATGCCTTCGGGTTAAATCACTAAATAATCGGAAAGAAACATAGGTTACAATACGTGTATCATCAAACCTTCGGACCCAATTCATTAAATTCTTTATAAATCTTGAAACTTCTGGACGTTCTATTGGAATTTCATTTGCAACACTCCACCAAATTACTGATGGTCGATTAATATCTCTATTGATAAGTTCTCGAAGCATTTTTGCTGCAACTTTAAAAGTATAGGCATTTTTAAAATCGCAATATCCCCAAATCGGAATCTCTTCAAGAATCAACATTCCCTGTTTATCTGCTATATCTAATAAGGCTTCATCATGAGAATAATGAGCAGTTCTAAGGGCATTAAAACCAAGGGATTTCATATCTTTGATATCCTTTTCACGTAATTCATAAGGAATTGTCCTCCCATATACTATAATTTCTTCGTGTAGACTAGCTCCTTTTAACCTAATTTTCTTCTTATTCAAATAAATACTTGTTCCTTTAACTTCAATTTGCCTAACTCCAAAATGGGTTTCATATAAAATTTCATTACTATTCACATTTGAATCATTTATTATTTTTAGGTAATATAAATTAGGATCTTCTGGAGACCATAATTTTGGAGAATTTATACTTAAAAAAAATCCTCCTGATCCATGTGCTTTAGAAATAGTGCCACTATATAATGGTTTTTGATCTTTTTTATCTAAGATCTGCCATTTGAATGCTAAATTTCCAATAATCTTGTAGCTAATAGTTATTATACAGCTTTTTGTTGATCTCAATTTAGTTTTTATTATAATTTGTTTAAGTCGATTCTTTCCTAAAATTAACAAGTTAACATTTCGATAAATTCCTCCCCAAGGAAACCAATCAAAAACCCTATCAGGAATTTGGCCTTTTCTTCTAATATTATCAGTTCTAACAACCAAAAGGTTTTTCTCTTTAATTAATAAAGGATTAATCTTAAACTCAAAGGGTGTAAATCCGCCTTCATGTTTGCCTAAAAAAATACCGTTTAACCAAACTTCAGTAATATAATTACTTCCAGCAAATTTTAATTTAAAATCGTTATTTATTATCGAAAGATCAAAACCGAATTCATAGAAATGCCAAAAAGTGCCCTCAAAAGCTTCAAATCCTTTTAATAGATTAAAGCTATTGGGTATATCTATATCTATCAGATTATTACTGGAATTTTGATAATTTTCTGGAAGATACCATTTTTCCTCTCGTCCTAGATTTTCTAAATCGGATTTACATTTCCATGTGCCATTTAAAGAAATTTTTTTCATAACTATTAATTAAATGAGTTAATTAAATTAATTCAAGATTTATTGATTAAATTAAAAAAAAAATGCAATTCTAATAAACTAAATGAATCTTGAGATTGGATATATTAACAAGAAGAAATCTTAGAAAAAGTCTTTAATTTACAAAATTTTCAAACATCAATTATTTTTTGTTATTAAAAACATGAAATTGAACAATTAAAAGCATTCAATTCATCAATTTTAATATCTATTTCTTAAATCCTTAAAAGAACGCTTAAATTATTAATAAAATAGCACTCATTCTAGAATGTGATTAAACCCAGAATATTAACCTTCTATGATGGTTTTTCAACTAAATTTAAATATAAGGTAAGAGAATTATATTTTAAATACAAATTAATTTAAAACATCTTTAAACAATAAAAGGAGGAATAAAAAATGGCTAAAAAAGCTGCGGCCACAGAAGCTCTTTTTGTAAAATCTAAAGTAAGAGATTATATTAAAGGTAAGGGATGCAACACAAGTGGTGACCTCATCGATGGTCCCGCACTTAATGAAGCAATGATGTATATCTTAGATAAAGCAATCGGAAGAGCTAAAGCTAATGGCCGAAAAACAGTTCAAGAAAAAGATCTCTAATTGATCTTTCAAACCAAGTTCAATTAATCATTTTTTTTTAAAAACTTATTCAAATTTCTTTTTTTATCTTTTAATAAATTTAAAAGTAAATTAAAAAATTTTTACAGTATATGAATTTAAATCATAAAATTCTGATTTTGCATTTAATACACACACAACTTATCTGATAAAGTAGAATAAAAAATTCAAAAAAAAATCGCCTTATCCTAGTTTATCCTTTTCCTTTACAACCCGAATTTTTTATTCTATCTACTCTTTTTTTCAGTCTTGTTAAATTATGCATTTAAAAGTTAGATTTTTAGAATTATTTCGAACCTTTATCGATTATAAAAAAGCCTATAGATAAAACGCTTCGTAATTTTTGTAAATCATCCTTTAATTTTTTTACACGCTGATATGATCCTGAAACAGCAATAATTTCTAAGCATTTTTCGAACTCTAAATGGATATGTAAGGTTGAAATAATAATATCATGAAAATGGTGTTGTATATCATTTTTTAATATTTCATCAGTTTGTTGAATATTTGCATAAATTGGTTGAGAATCATATTCATGGTCATGGTGAATATTTTCATGGTCAATATCATGAGGATGTTCATGAATTTGTTGATCTCCTTCATTAATCTCATGGGAGTGCTTTGAATCAAAATGTTCATGCCTCATTATTAAAGAGATACATCCTACAACATTTTCTGAGGTCAATGATATATTTTCTTCACTAACCATAAATGATTGCATCGCTTTCCTAATACAATCTGATCTTGAAATTCCTAATTTATTTCTAAATTCCTCGAATTCCTCATACAGATCTTTTGGAAGAGAGACTGTAAAACGCTTATATTCTTCCATGTTTACTTGCGTTATTTTTAATTAAAAATTAGTTCAAGTAATTATTTTCTCATTAGAATCGCTATTGGGACACTTGCTTCTCGCCATTGGGCAATCTTCCCAGAATATTCTAAATCCAATTTAACTCTACCATGATCCCCCAGAATAATCATTAATGAGTTATTCCTAAGTTGTTTATAATTGCCTAAAATCCATTTATCTGTGCGTAAAATCAACTTTTCAATTAAATCTTCTGGAGTTCTTTGTTTTAAAGCTTGTTGTTGTTTATGTAAATTTTCAAAATCTAAGTAATGCATCCAAGAGAGATGGTTTGTATTAATTTGTTTAGCACTTTCGACCCAAGTTGCCATATCTGTATCTTTTGGGATTGATTGCGTACCACCAGCATATCGATCGATATCTTTTTTTCTAGCAACCATACAAGAGCTTTTAACATTTGAATTTAAATATTTGAATAAATGAAACCCGTTAGGCTCTGTCTCAAAGCCACCATACATTATCTGGTGCATTACACCTAAAGTGTAAGGATTTCTGGTGGATAAAAGTAACATCACTTCTGAATTAGCAATCATAAATTGAGGTTTGTGGTATGTAATTTCAAAAAGCCCAAAATTATCAATTAAATTGATGCTAATACGCTCAATTCCTTGATATTTTTCAATTATTTCTTGAACAGGTTCAGGAATAAACTTAGGAGGTGTAATACCCAATAACTTAATCACAGTGGCTGGCAACTGGTTTAAATAGCATTTAATTGTTTGAAGTTCACTCAATTTGATGCCCCAAAAACTAATCTTAATTTAATTTTTAATATTAATATAATTATTACAAAATTATTAGAATATATTATTTTTAGTATTCTTCAAATATTTATAATGTTACTTCTTAATTTATAATCAAATTGGAGTAAAAAAGAATGGATTCAAAATGAAATCATTAATTATTGATGCATCCAATTCTGGCATCTCTGGTGATATGTTTCTGGCCGCATTATTAGAATTAGTACCTAATGCTGCAAATATAATCAATGATTTGAAGGAATTGAAACTATTTTTAAATGATATTACTAAACTTGAAATTGAATTAACTAAAACTGAAAGGGCCGGTATAAAAGTAAATCAGCTTAAATTGGAGATAAGGGAAGAAAGACATCATAGACAGCCAAAAGTTCTTAAAGACGCTTTAAATAAATTCCTCGATGAAAAACATTTTTCTAAAGTAGGGAGAGAATATGCTAATCATGTTCTAGATTCTCTTTTTAGAGCAGAAGCAGAAGTTCATCAAGACCTAATCGAGAACATCCATCTACACGAAATAAGCTCTGTCGATACTCTTATAGATATTTTGGGAGTTACTAAAGCATTAGAAACTATAGGAGCCTTTGATAAAAATTTTAAAATTTATTGTGGGAAAGTTCCTTTAGGAGGAGGAGTAATCAATTCGGCTCATGGAACTTTGCCAGTACCTGCTCCTGCGACTATTAAGATTATTGAAGATTCAGATCTTCTTATACACAATGGCCCAATTAATAGCGAATTAGTTACTCCAACTGGGGCAGCATTGCTAGTAAATTTAAACTCTTTCAATAAAGACTATTTTCCGGCAATAAATCTTGAAAAAGTGGTATATAGTACAGGTCAAAAAAGATTTGATAATTTTCCTAATATTTTACAATTATATATCGGTAATATTGTAGATTATGAGTTAGAAGAAGAATCAGGTTTTCTAAGAAAATATTTAGAAGAAATTACTCTTATAGAAACAGACGTAGATGATATATCCGGAGAAATTTTAGGCAATTTTATAAAAATTATTGAAAATGAAAATGTCCTAGACGTACAAGTTATTCCTGGTATAACAAAAAAAAATCGTCCTAGTCATATCATAAAAGTATTATGTTATCCAAAATATACTTTTCAATTGATTGAAATTATTTTGCGTGAATTAGGCACACTGGGAGTAAGATATAATACAATAAAAAGAGTTTGTGTAGATAGAAAAGTAGAAAAATCTTCAATTCGGGTAAATGAAAAAGATTATAGTTTAAATTATAAAATTTCATATATCCAAAAGGAAAAAAAAGTTATAATTATCAATATTAAAGCAGAATATGAAGACCTAAAAAAAATCAGTGGAATTTCTGGAGTACCTGTTAAAGAATTACAAACCATTTTTCAAAGCAAGATAAATCAAATCTCTACAGATTTTCTTAATAGAATAAATGATAGTTAAAAAATAATTAAAAAAAAAGAAAATTTAATATTATTTCCGTGTATCAACTTTAGTACTTATCAATATTGAATTTGTGCATAATATACTCGTCTTCAAGTATTTCTTTTGAGAATTGTTTTAGACGAGAAATTTCTTTTCTGATCTCCTTTTCTTTTCTCAATTTACCTAATTCGTGATATATCTCAGCCGCTTCTGTGAAATGCTTAATACAGTCATCGTATCTTCCTGGAACCTCAAGATCTTCAGCAAGAAACTCTAAACTTTGGGCAATATCCAGTTTTTTCCCTAATTTTTTCTGAATTTTTAATGCTTGATATGAATATTTTAAACCTTCAGCATGTTCTCTGAATTTTGAATACGTCCGTCCTATAGCTCTTAATACCATAGCTTCCTCGCTCAATAAGTTCTTTTCTTTGCAATACGTTAAAAGTCTGTTTAAGAATTTAATAAACTCTTCTTTCTGCTTTGGTTTAGATCTATCAATATGTTCAATTGCTTTTTCATAGCTTTCTATCGTGCTTAGAATGTCTCCACTTTCAAATAACTCTTTAGATCTCTCAAAATTATCAACGGTTGCGACCATTGGTCTCAACTACATAGTATAAAAATTTTTTTTTAACGATTTTATATAGAATTAGTATCAAGATAGATTATATTGAACTAAATATTTATACTTTTAGATCTATAAAAATCTTCCGTAAGAATATTAAAACAAGTATAATGAAACCCATTTCATTAACAATGATAATTGTCTTAAGAATATTAAAAATCGGGAGAATTTTTAATAAATTTGGTTAAACGCATTAATTAAAAAATATTCAAATATCGATCTATACAAAGAAATAATTCTTTAAGGGATAAACAAAATAAAAAAAAAAATTGAAAAATGTTTAAATTTTTTAATTTTTTGCGTTATAATTAGCATTGTTTTAATTAAAATATTCCTAAAGGTCCTAATAAGGGACCAAAAACACAAATTAAAACAACACTTATACCATAAATAATACCTACCACTTTGATTTTATCTTTTCTTTCAGGTAAATCATAGACGTAAAATGCTCCAACGAAGAAATAGAAGTAACCTATGAAGAATATTAGGATTGGATTATACCAATGCCACCATGGATATTCCCAGATAAGATAATTACCCCAATTTAAAAATATCTCGACGATTACACAAAAAAGAGCAAAACCAATGGCATAAGCCCATCTATTTGGTAATCCCAACATTTTTTTATTTTTATCATCGGGAAGGAATTTAGCAAAAATCATACCCGCTAAGGAGAACATAAAAGCAATTTCTATATTCCATCCAATAAGAATTATATAAGCACTAGCTCCTGGGGTTGTCCAAAAAGCGGAATAATTCGTAAATGCAAAAACTAAAGCATTCCATAATTCATTTATCAAATCTAATCCAAGAACCGTTAATCCAGCAAAAATAGTACTCCAATTTTTTGTTTCTCTTGCTTTTTTAATTTCTACAGCATAAATATATAATACTATAGCAAGTAGAGTAATTATATACCATCCGTGTTCAGGATTTAATTGTCGAAGTTTTGATAATGCTTCTTGAGCCGCTGCGGTTGGCGCCATACTTTTTCACCTTAAAATTGTTAACTTAAATTGAAAATTTTAATTTATGATAAAATTTCGGTGTTGATAAATATAAGTTTTTTTCCTCTAGCGAAGAAGAGCTATTTTGCAATTCTATTTGCAATTAAGGCTGCTGATGCCCCTGCACCAAATCCATTATCAATATTTACAACTAGTAACCCCGGTGAACAAGATTGAAGCATTGTAGTTAGAGCACCAACACCTTTTTCGCCCAAACCATAACCGCTGGATATAGGAACCCCAATTACTGGAACATCTACAAGAGCAGCAACTACTCCAGGTAAGGTGCCTTCCATCCCCGCGCAAACAATAATTACATGAACTCCTTCTTTAATCATTTCGCTGAGAGGCGTAAATAATCGATGTATTCCAGCAATTCCTAAATCATAACTAGTAATCACTTCACAACCCATCGATTGAGCAATAACTTTTGCTTCTTCGGCAACAGGAATATCAGAACTACCAGCAGTTATTATTCCTATTTTACCTCCCTTACTCTCAAATTTGTAGTTTTTTTCTTTGATAATAATAATTTTAGCTAAATCATTAATTTGGACAACATAATTCTCTTTAATCTCAAATTCTTTCAAGATACTCTCTTTTTGTTCATTTTGATATCGAGAAACGATCGCAAACTTTTTGGTCTTCAAAAAAGACTCAATTATATCTAAAACCATTTGTGATGTTTTATTTTCAGCGTAAACTACCTCTACAATTCCGGTACGTAATTTTCTAAAGATATCTAATTTCGCTACATCTCCAACCTGTTCAATAATATTAGCTTTTAATAATTTTTCAGCTTCTTCTAATGAGCACTCATTTTTTATTAATTTATTCAAGATTTCTTTTATATCATCCATTTTAATTACCTAATCGAAAGGTTTTAGTCTCTTAATGAGTAAATGAACTATTGGTTTAATTAATTTTATAAATATTTTACCAATAAATCTTTTCAATTTCCCAAAAAAGTATATAATAAAAGTTGTCATTGCATTAAAAAAGAAGCCTTCAAGCCCAAAATAATCCTGAGTCATAGAAATTTCACCATTTAATAAATCTGGTTTAAATATATCTCCGTTTAATTGAGGGGGCCTCCCATAAGATTTCACTGGTTTCCATTCTTTATCGTCATAACCTAAAAGTTTCCATGAACCATTATTCAAGTCCAAATTTTTATTACAAATCCAATTTTTTTCACTAAATATTTCTTGAATCGTATCATCAATATAAAGAATTTGTAGAAAAACATTTATTGCACCTTTATACCCATCATAATTATATGCTTCAATAGCTATAATATTTTCACCAGGATTTACATATTCAGTGATATCAAATACTTTAACTCTATTATATATTGGTAGAATTGATAAAGAGAATCGACTGAAGACTTCTCCTACAAATTTTGAATTAATATAGATTTTCATATGATTACATGCTATCCCTTGTAATATTACTTTTTCAACTGTGGAATTTACTTGAAAGGATTTTCTAAAATAACGTGGTAATTTTGGACAGGTGCTTTCTTTAACCCATATCCATTCTGAAGGAATGTAAGGATCTTCATATAGAACTCCATTTTTTAATTGAATTATCTTCTGTTCATAACAACTAATAATAAAATCAAAAAATTTTAAATTAAAATCTAGGCAAGGCCTCTTAGCAGCTCTTAACCAAAGTTCTTCATATCTATCCTTAAGATATTCAAATTTATCCTTTATATATTCTATATCTGATATACATCTCAAAATAAGTTCTTGTTTCATCTTCCTATTATTTAGAAATTTTGAAATATCAGAAGAAATTCTTAACTTTTCCCCGAGAATTTTAGCAAGTTCTGCTCCAAATTTTACATAATCGAAATTTTGTATTTCAAATTTAACATATTCTTCAATTTTCTCATATAATTTTATGCAATTATTCCCTAATTCTTCTAGTTTGTCATAATTTTTGCAAGATGATTTATATTTTTTAGTAGGAAAAGGGTGTTTGAATAAATAGGTGAAAAAAAAAGGAGGTAATAATATCGCTAACTTTTTATAGAGAGAGGCAGATGAACTAAGCTGGGTATATAGTTCATTGAATTGATTTAGGTATTGTTCATTTATTCCATAAAAAAGAAATCCAAATTTCTTCTTGAAATTTTCATAATCATATAGTCTAAAACTCCATGCTAGTTCAGAAGTTAAAATTGCTCCAAAAATCTCATTTTCTCTCAGAGTGTAATATCGAAAGTCTCCCCATGTGCATGTTAAAACACCCAAACATCCTTCATCTCTTTTATCGTATGCTGTTTTTACTAGGTAATAGATATTTTTACTTGCATTTTTATTATCTGGAAAATTTCTCTGCCAATTGAGCATAGAAGGACTTACTATTACTTTGTACCCTGCTTTTAACAATTTTTCAACTTTTGGATATGTTTTCTTTGGTCTATAATCCCAAAGCATTATAATAACATCTTTATTTGAATTTTTCAAAATCTTTTTATCGTTGACTAAAATATCGTCGTACATAATTACATTATGCTTTCCATAAGATCTTATCATCTGATATAATTTTTCATAGAAATCTACATATGCTTGATCTTTTCCTACTTTTTTAATAAATTCTGCTGAACGATATTTACCAAAATCGAAACTTTCATCACATCCGATATGAAAATAAGGGGAGGGGAATGCTTTACTCATTTCAGAAATAAAATCTTCTAAGAAATTATAAATTTGAGGATTTGAAATGTTTAAGCATTGGGCACCAGGATATTCAGCTAAATTTTCATATTCTTTATGTGTTAAAATGTTATCAACGTGTCCTATGCATTCAAAAATCGGGACAAATTCAATGAATCTTTCTTTAGCGAGTTTATCAATTTCACATATTTCTTCTCTTGTTAAAGCACCTCGACTCTTACCAATATTAGGATGGTTTGGATGTGCAAACATATCTTCTATGTATACACAATAAAAGTTCATTTTATAATGGCTAATAGTTCTTATATATCTTTTTGCATTTTCAATCGTAAATACTTGTCCTCTTGAAATATCTTGAGCAATCCCTCGTATTTTTAAATCAGGGCAATCTCTTATTTTCATACAAGGTAATATCAATTCATTCTTTGAGAGATACATGTTTTTTAATAACTGAATAAGAGTTTGAAGCCCATAAAATAATCCGCGTTCATGGATGCTAAAAATAATTATTTTTCCATCAGTGATTTCAAGATTATAAACTTCTTCATTGTTAATTGAGATTAGATCTTGAACTTTAATCTTAGTTTTTAAGAAGTTCTCAATCTCATATAACGGAATTTGGTTTTTATTGATGATAATTTTTGAAATTGAAAATAAAAAGTCGTTAAAATCATCTATAAATAATTTTTCATTTAAAACATTAACTAGGAAAATATTGCTATTAGCTGTAATTCTGAATGCTGAATTTTCATCGAAATATCTAATTTCTTTAGGATTTGGAATTAAATGAAAATTGCGAAATAAGTTATCGTCTCGTTTCTCTAAAATACTAATAATTAAAACCTTTAATTGATCTCCCATAATTTCCCAACTTTTTAAAAAAAATATTAACTAATCAAAATTTAATTGATAGCAAAGATTATATCAATTTAAATTCAAATATAAGAAAAATTTTATTATAAATCCAAATCAAAAGTGATAAACCATATGAAGATTGATTATACATCGTATAAGGATGTTGATTTAAAAGGTAAAAAAGTGTTAATGCGAGTAGATATCAATTCAAATATCGATACAGATAAGATGGAGATCAGAGATTCTCCTAGAATCCGAGCTCTAGTTCCTGCTTTAGAGGAATTGAAAGAGAGTGCAGTTATAATTATGGCACATCAATCTCGTCCCGGTGAAAAAGATTTTACTAACTTGGATCTTCATGCAAAGGAAATTGAAAAAGAATCGGGACGTCCTGTAAAATTTGTTGAAGATATTTTTGGTGAAAAAGCAGTTAAAGCAATTAAAGAACTAAAGCCTGGTGAAATACTCGTATTAAACAATATTCGCAAATGGGATGGGGAAATGGCAAAATATCCAAGTTTTGCAGATGCGGAAAACACTGAGATGGTTAAAACACTTTTTCCATTAGTAGATTACGTTATCGTTGATGCTTTTGGTGCAGCCCATCGTGCTCATGTTTCAATTGTTGGATGGCCAAAAATGTTGGCAGGGCCAATCACAGATAAAGAATTAGATGCATTAAAGAAAATAATTGATGTACCAGATAAGCCTATGGCAATGCTTATTGGAGGTGCGAAAGCAATTGATAAATTTAAAGCTATGAAATATAATTTTGACAATGGAAAATTAGATTATGCTTTATGCTCTGGATTAACAGCAATCCTAATTTTTGAAGCACTCGGAAAAAATATGGGAGAACCAAATCATAAAATTATTGCTAAAGATTTAGAAGAAAACAGAAATATGATCAAAGAAACTTATGAAAAATATAAAGATAAGATAATTCTTCCTGAAGACTTAGTAATTGATGACAGTGGTAAAAGGAAAGTAATAAAAATTGATGAAGCTGGAAAGTATAACACTACAACGGGAGATATCGGTCCAAAAACTGAAAAGGAATTTGAGAAAATTATAATGAAATGCAAAACAATTGTAGCCAATGGCCCTCCGGGTATTTTTGAGCAGGAAGTATTTAGAAAAGCTACAAATGAAATGGTAGAAACAATGGTGAAAGCAACAAAGAAAAATAATGCTCTAACTATTATTGGCGGTGGTGAAATGGGAGCAGCAGCTTCTATGGCTGGAAAAGCGGATGATGTTTCCTTTATATCTACTGCTGGGGGAGCAATGTTAGAGATTCTTTCTGGTAAAGATTTGCCAATGATAAAAGCACTAAGGGAAAAGAAAGTTTAATTCATACCTTTTATTTTTTTAATTTTTATTCAAAAATTTCTATTAAAAAATTATAATATTTCTGTACCAAGAGATTCTATATAGTATTTTATTGGAAGAATAAATGCAAAGAAGTAATATGGTCTATCCTCATTAGGATTCTTAGCATGTTCTTTACTAATTTCTAAATCAAATTTTATTGCAAGATCAAAATACAATTCTAACCATCTACGATACTGATCCTCGGTGAGAAAAAATCTAGTATGATTAAATCTCCCGTATTTTATTTCATCAGCTGATTTTATCGTGGGCAAATTCTCGATAATCTCTCTGCTCCTTGAAGAAGATTCTAATTTTTCAAGAGTTTCCCAAAATTTTATTCCTATCTCCAAGATGTTCTTACTATAATTTAGCTTAGATTTACTTGCATTCATTATATTTCGAGAAATTTTTTCATTTATACCTTTTGAAAAATCAACTTCTTTCAAGATTACTTTCTCTAATGCATCAGGTGCAATAGAATAATACTTTGCTAGAATACTCCCTCTTACCTTTTTTTCCTTAGAAACTTGTATTAAACCTGCATCTATTAATTCTTTTATGTGAGGAAACAAAGTAGATTTACTTTTTCCTAATTTTTGAGCAATTTCTGTAAAACTTAATTCTGAATAGATATTTAAAAGCCCCCAGATTACTAAACGAATTTCACTTTCTTCAATAACATATACTAGTGATCTCTTATGATTATTGTTTTGTAAAGTCATATTAATCATTTTTTACATTCCTATATAATTTATATATATTCGAAATATAAAAGTTTTTCGAAGGTTCGTATTAGTAAAAGGATTTGTTTATCTTGCTTATAATATATATATTTTATATCAAAAAGAAACATTCGTAGGATCGAAATATTTAAATATAAACGTTCCTAGAATATTATTAAAAACGAACGTTTGGAAAAGCATTACTTTTCAAACGTTTAAAAAACGTTTTATTCTAAGGTGATTAGGTTTGGAAAGAAATATCAATAAAAAACTTATTCTCGGGATAATTATAATTGCTGCTATAGTAACTGCTGGAAGTATCACTGCAATAATTTTTCTTCTACCACAAGGTATAGACTCAAAAATAAAGAAATTAATAAGTCAAGGAGATATCCCTTCTTTTGCTGCGGGTATTGTTATAAATGATACTTTAGTATGGTCGAAAGGTTATGGAGAACAACCTGAATTAGATACTGTATATATGATTGGGTCAATTACTAAAATGTTCACTGCAACAGCCATCATGCAACTATATGATAATGGTACACTTGATCTTGATACTGATATTGATAATTACATCCCATTTAGTGTTCGGAATCCTTATTATCCAAGTACTCCAATAACAATTCGTAATATTTTAACTCATACTTCAGGAATAAGCCACTTTGATAAAATTCTCTGGGATCATGATGCGGATTTTATTGATTGGGCTAACAATAATATAGGTTGGAATTTAACTGCATTGGATCCACGTCCTACATTAGGAGAGTTCATAAATGGGTCTTTAAATACTACGGGTCCATATTATGATTCAGGAAATTGGGAGAATTTTGCACCTGGAACCAACTGGCATTATTCAAGCGTGTCATTTCTCCTTCTTGCATACATTGTTGAACAACTTACAAATCAATCATATGTAGAGTATTTGCAGGAAAATGTTCTAGATCCATTGGATATGACAAGCACTGGATTTAATTACACCGATTACATAGGTAGAAACGCTATTCCTTATGAATCGGTGGATGGTGAAAATTTTGCAGGTCCTATATATAATTCATACGATATAGGAGGTGGAGGATTAAGAAGCACAATCCCAGATTTAGCTAATTTTCTAATAGCTCACATGAATGAAGGGAGCTTTAACAATACTCAAATACTCCAACCTCAAACTGTTGATTTAATGCAAACTAAGAATTTTTCCATTGGTGGAACTGGGTTTGGAGGTTTTTCTTATGTTGGTTATGGTTTAGGTTGGCCCCTTTACTATGATAATATCACTGCTCATGGGGGAGCAATCCCTGGATATCTTGCAGAGATAGCATTTAAAACAGTAAGTAATGGTAAATACGGTATCATTCTTTCTCTAAATCGAGGATCAAGTTTTGTAGAAGATGATTATTTGATTAATGAATTTCTACCATCTATAATTGACATTTTATTTGAAGAAGCTGCTCGGCTTTTTTCGCTATGACTGTGAAGGATCTGAGAATGAATAAACAATTGGAGAATTAAAAAATTTAAGTTTTTTTTGAATTTATAGCTTTTAATTATTTTTACTAATTTATGATAATATTTATATATCAAGCAGTCAGAATAGTAAAATATCCAATACAATGGTGATCAAAATGACTTTGGTATTTGATTTTTTAGAAGTTCTGAATTGGAGTTGGCTACAATGGTTATTTTTTATCATTTTAATTGCTACATTATTTTTCCTCACTATAGGATGTTCTGATTTAAAAAGAAGTGATTTTAACTCTACGAAACTTTTGTTTATAGCGGGGATTATCTTATTAATTTGGAAATTCGTAGAAATTTTTATTCCAACCGTCTCAGGAGTATCACCCACAGATTTAGAGAGGCTTCTCGGTTTTGTATATTCCTTGTTTCTCATGAGCGGGATAATTTACACAACTCTAAATCTCGTATTAGGAATCGGATTTATTAAGCTTGGAAGTAAAAATCGTGAATCTGGTGGAATTGTGATAATGCTTGGAGGTGTTTTATACTTAATAACATGGATAATTAATATAATTGGAGTTATTATCCAGAAATATGGAGGTTGGTATAATCCTACTTTCTTATCTTCAATCTCTGGAATCTTAATCGTTTTAGGGTGGACTTTATACATTATAAGTATAACATCGGTAGGAATAATTCTTATTTACAGCTTTTTTACAAAAAGACCCCTTTTTATTATATTCGGTATCTTGATTTTCACTGCTTACTTTATAGAGTTTTTATCTTTTCTTGGAATAATCTAATTCTAACTATTATCTTTTTTTTTCTTATCGAATTGTATCTTTACTTCATAAAGTAAGATGTGATTTTGATATTTAAATCGAAAATATTAACTTTTTCAATGTGAAACTTTTAGACTAATAAAATATTTATTTTTTAATACTATAAAATACATATCGTTTATTTTGATTATTTAATATCAAAATTAAATTAAGGGCCCGTGGTCTAGCTCGGTATGACGTCCGCTTGACGTGCGGAAGGTCGTGCGTTCAAATCGCGCCGGGCCCACCATAATATAATTAATACAAGTAAAAATAGAAGAAGATGCCAATTAGAATCCGTTGGGGATCAAAGGAATATCGTCCAATTGCTTTTATGCTATTAGGTGCATGTGGGATTTTTCAAGTTTTATTCATTTTTATTGCTCAATACTTTTTAGGTATCGGAAATTATCTCATTTTAGTTACTATCCCAATAGCTGTAACAATCGCACTGTTTTTTGCATCAGTAATAACATTTGAAGCATTTGCTCAAGTTGAAAGAAGGAGGACATTAAAACGACCGTTTAGTAAATCAAAAGGTAATTTATCTAAATTAAAAAGATTTGTAATGATTCCTATTGTTAGACCATTACTAATTATCTTCATTGTCTTTTTAATTATGTTTTTTAGTTCTTACTTTTTCTCCTTAGTTTTTTGGGACAGAATAGTTTCATTTCTTGTAGCAGAAAATTTTTCTGCAATTATCTGCTTTTTAGTAGCAAATCTTCTCGAAAAGAATTATGCAAAAGTCAGAAGATATTAATTTAATATCATCAAATTATCCAAAAATGATATAAGAAGAAGATTCCTAATTATTTTCAATAAAACATCTGTATAATGAAATTATATATATACATTTTTATATTCGATAATACCAAAATTATTTATTACCTAATTCCCATACTTTATATTGAATTAATGCTCTTATAATGGTAAGTTATGGTTAAACTAGAAATCCGCTGCCCATCTTGTTCAAAAAGGGGAAAAATAGAGGTCTCAGAAGAAGCAATAAAAAGTACCACTAGAGGTTTATATGCGGTTAATATTTCGGAAGGTATAATATGCGATCATTCTTTTGTAGCTTATGTTGATAAAAATGGTGTGGTTAGAGATTGCTTTATGGCTGATTTTCAAATTGATCTTCCAATCTCCTTTCCAGAACAAAAAATAGAAGAAGATCTCACCCCAGTAGATTGGGTTAATGTATCTCTAATTAAGCTTAATTTAACTGCGTCATTAATTGCCTACACTATTAGAGCAATGATTTATAAAAAGGAAATTATCATTTTATCTAATCAAAATTATTTGTATGATGACGTACTTAGGTTTTTTGATTATATTACTCAAAATTCTTTCGAATTGAAAATCTCCATAATTCCAAAAAATGAGTTTAACCTCAAGGATCTTAGCAATCCTATCGTTATTAAAGGAAGAGAAGTCATTTATGATAAAGAAGGGATAATTGATCCTAAAAAAATAAGAGTTGAAAGAACTTTTGTTCAGAAATTTTTAGATGAATATGATTTAACTTCTAGCATAATTATTTTAAAAAATGAACTGCAAAGAGCTTATAAACTATCTGAAACGATAGTTGATATTGTCAAGAATCTTAAAAAGAAGGAAAAAGTATATTCAAGGAAAATTATTGACAAACTTGCAGAAGTGCATAATGTAAAAGTCCAAATGCCATATCTCGACTTTTTATATGAAATTGTAGAAAATTATTTTGATATAAAAATTCCTAAATCTTCAAATATATCCAATTTTCTTGGAACTTTATAAAAAGTAAATTTAAATTAATATTTAAGCTCAATCCACTAACTAAAATAATAAAAAATCTTATAATTGTTTTAGAACAATTATAATAACTTCTGATGAAATAATAAAATGAAACATTTTTTATTGTAGAGATAGAAATAATTATTTACATGATAAAATTATTAATTTAGAAAAATGGATAACTTCAATTTGAAGAAAATCATATTTCAAATAAGAAATAACTCGCAATTAATCATTATATTAATTTCAATATTTTCAATATTATTCCTCTATTTGAAAGCTATTAATCTTGGAAGTATTATTTCACAAAATATGTTTTTCTTTTATATTTTTCAGATTTTATTAGAATTAAGTGCTATTTTTACTTTATTATTCTTTCCTACTTATCCGATTTTTTTTATTTTACTTAAAGATAAAACTTTTAAGTTCCGAGAAAAAATAGGAATTTGTATTGTATCTAATCTCTCACTTTATATTGTTATTGGATTTATTGGGTCATGCTTTAATTTATTAATAACATTTGAATATTTCCTTACCGCATTAACAATAAGTTACTTTTCAATTCTTTTAATAGCAATTTTTCAAGATTATCATAAAAAGACTAATCTTTTTCTTAGAAAAACAAAGAATTATGATTATAACAACGCAAAAAATAAAAAATTTTCAATATTTGACGCTATAACAAAATTTATCTCCTTAAATGGGATTTTGTTAACTTCTTTTATTATTTTATTATGTATATTAAATATAGTGAACACCAGATTTTTTGCTGGAACAGATGCATGGTTACATATCTCGATTGTTAAATATATCACAGATATAAACTCTATTCCTATGAATGAGTATTATGGTGCATTAGGATTGCATATATTTGGAGCAGCTATTCACTTTTTTTCAGGATTGGATTTGATTCTATTACCAAAATTTTATTTATTTTATACTATTCCTTTATCTTCATTAATAATTTACAATCTTTTAAGAAGAATTTTTAAGAACAAAAATTTAGCCATTTTTGGCGTTTTTCTTTTATTTTCATCATTTGGATTTACTTTCTTTATGATGGCTCAATTCTGGCCATCTGGTATTGCATTGATTCAGGGATTGTGTATATTTTTTGTTTTATATGTGAGATTACAAGCTTTTATTAAGGAGAAAGTTCCAAAAAAAGAAGATATTTTACCAAATATGCTACTTTTATACATTATATTAACGATTATATTCATTGGTTCTTTTATCACCCATTCATTAATAACAATGATTTTATTAATCTCATATTTATGGTTATATCTAATATATTTTGTTAAAAATTATAAGAGAGGTATTGATTTTCTACTTTTACTATTCTTTTTTGGCATCTTTTTAATTTTTTATAATTTAAATATTAGTACAGGGTATTTTCAAGTTTTTAATCCCTTTAGGATTTTACCATGGTACTTTTTATTATTTGGGGGTTCAGCTGCTGGATGTTTGCTAGCTTTATTTCTATTATTTTATCGAAAATCAATAGATTTTACCAGAGGAATATTCAGGTTAATAACAAAGGGTAAGAAAAAGAAATTTTATAAAATTATAGAAGAGAAATATTTATTTCCATTAATTTTTGGCACAACAATAATTTTATCTTCCATATTTACTTTCTATGCCCTCACGTTTTTTAAAATAAATGCGCTTTATAATTTTTATTTTGCTGATACGTTATTAATCGCGTTATTTGCGATCTGGGGCATGTTAATTTTTCAACATAAGCCTAGAGGAAAAATAATATTTCTTTGGGGAATAGCAATAGATTTATTATTCTTGATAATATTTTTATTGGATGCGGTAATCGCAATCACCACATTCTTTATCAGAATATTCCATTTAAATTTAATAGTAATTGTGATAGGATTTATCTCTTATTTATATAAATTAATCCATAATAACTCATTTCACAAACGAAGATACAAAATATTTTTAATTTTCATTGTATCTTTTTCAATATTTAGCTCATCTTTATTTGATTCAACTTCAAATAACATCTTTTTTTTAAGAGAACGAGAAGTTAATTCTATAGAGTGGTATTCTAATCATACATCCAATGAAAAAGTAATTTTTTCTAAATTCGGATGGTATGCTATTTTCGTTTTCTATGATTATCCTTTTGAAGATAAAAATGAGGAACTTGAACTTGAATCAATTCATTATTTCTTGATTATTGAAAGCGTTTATATGCACCCATCTTCTCATATCACTAACGGTACTAATCGATTAAAAGAGTTGAAATCATTTTATAATAGGGAAGTCATTTTAATTTTGCCTAAAAGCTTCTATTCGCCGTTTAGTTGGCAATTTTTTGATCAGATAAGCGAAGAAGAAATAGAAATTTATTACAATTTAAAATATTTAAATAGAATTTTGTGCACTAAAGGAGAAAATGGTGACGAAATTCCTTATTATTGGGTTATTTAACCTAGTTCAAATAGCTTAAAAATTAAAAATTAAAAAACACTATTTGGAACTAAATTTAAAAATGTGAAAAACGATATAAATGAAAGTTTTAATATTATTTTTCTCAATGACCGGCAGAACTAAAAAGGTTGCAGAAAACATCGCAGAAGGGCTTAATTCATTAGATGTGAGAATCGAGGAAATTAAATACGCTAAGAAAGTTAGAGATTTGTTAAAGGAAAAAGAAGAAATAATGAAAGGAGATTTATCAAATTTCAACTATGATGAAAATATTAAAGATCTTGAACCATATGATCTCATATTTTTTGGAACACCAACTTACGGGGCACGTGCCCCACCAGTATTCGATGGTTACCTTGAAATAGCTAACAATGTTAGCGGAAAGAGGTTTATAGTTTTTAATACTTGCAGGTTTATCGCAGGCAAGATTCTTGAACTAATACAGGCTGAAATTGAAAAAAAGGGGGCAGAAGTGGTAAATAAACGAATTTTTAAAGGTTTTTTTAGAATTAATATGAAAAAAGTTAGGAATTTTATTGATGAGCTAAATAAAGAATTACTTATAAATAGTAAATAAAATTTTTTTTTACCTGAAAAAAAGAAAAAAGAATTATTTTCGATACCATCCATATTTATGGACCGCGTCGGTCATAGCTTGTACGTTTTCATGTTTAGCTTCATTGGGTATTCCTGAAACGCCTCCGTCTACCAAATAACCTCCACCTTCCATACATCCTTCAATGCATTTTTTTACATACTCTTCAACCGCGTTAGGCGGTCCTCCTACTAAAAGGGACGCAGGAACATTTCCTCTGATACACACATAATCTCCCATCATTTCCTTAACTTTGATTATATCCGTATCATGAAACCAGTATACCATCTTCCCCTTATGAGTTTTAGCGAATTCGGCTAGAAAATCAAGGCGATCTGTATATCTTCCTTCAAAAAATGGCATTGGAATAATATCTTTTTTGATCATCCCATCCATGAGTTTTGTTAAGGTTGGCCAATAAAATTCCTCAAATTGCTTATTTGACATAAAACCATCAGCGCCCCTATGCAGGGGTATAAAGGAAAGCGTAATTGTATCTTCATCAGGATTTCCAAATGATAAGGCAGAAGTATCCATTCCTTCTAACATAGGAGTGACTAATAATTCACACAGCGCTTTTAATTCTTCAGGATTTCTAAACATATCTATCATAGCTCCTCGCATGCCTCTTAATGTATCAGACACCATATCAAATGGTGCTTGCGCTAGAGCAAACTGACCGGCTACAGGATTTCCCCTTTTCTTCATCGTTTTATTGTACTTTCTCATTCCAAGAACTGAGCCTATCATACGTCTCAATGCTTTTTTAAAGCTCTTAATCATTTTTTTCACATCTTTATCTAAGAAAAAGAACATAAAATTAAATCCCGAAAACATCATAGCTAAATATGCTAACTGCGGGAACTTTTTAAATGGATTTAAGACTGTATTTTGATCTGGAACAAGCGTACGTAGTAAATATCCAGTTGGATCCTTTAGAAGTTCGTCATATTCTTCTGCTTCGATCCAAGCTTTTTCTATAATCTGATATGGTTGATTATCTCCTAAACGAAATTCAGGATCTGCGGCTCCTGGCCATTTCATTGTCCTGACTCCCAGAATATCACTAAGTTTACCTAAACCGGGAAAAAGAAGAGAGGGGTAAAGATCCCAATCATAACGACTAAAAACTTTAAGAGATGCATTGCTATATCTTCTTCCTTTATACATTGCTTCTTTATGTGTCATACCTGACTGTAAGGCTGGAAAAAAAACATCTGTAAATGGAGTAATCGGTACACGATCTGGCTCTTTTAATGAAACTGCATCTCTCACCCTCTGAACTCTTTCTTTTAAAAGTTGTTCTGGATTCATCATTAACTATACCTCCATCCATTTAGTTGCTATATTTACAGCATCGACAGCACTTTGACCATAAGCGTCAGCACCAACATACTCTACGGTCCGCTCATCAACAGTTCCTCCTCCAATCATAATTTTAACTCTGTCTCTTAATCCAGCTTCCTTCAACTTTCCAATAATTTCTTTCATCGAATCATATGTTAAAGTTAAAAATCCACTTAGAGCCAAAACTTTAGGCTTAAACTCCTTGATGTATTTAATAAATTTGTCAGAAGGTACATCAACACCCAAATCTAAAACTTCAAATCCATTTACATCTAACATGAATTTGACGATATCCTTACCTATATCATGGATATCACCAAAAACAGTTCCTAATAACACTTTTCCTTTTTTTTCTTTACTCATATATGATTCTTTTAGATTTGGACTTATTGTATCAAAAATTTGCTTTAATATTTCTCCAGACATAATCAAATCTGGAAGAAAGTATTCCTTGTTAGTAAATTTTTCTCCAATTATTTTCATTGCCTCTTTAACGTCATCCATTATTTTGAGTGGATCTTCATTGTTTTGCAGTTTTTGTTTAACACTTTCAAGTACTTTATTTTCATTTAATTCAACAATTTCATTTATAAAATCCATAATCATCCCAACTAATTTTAATTAAGATTTTTTAATATTAATTTGATTTAAACCATTATATAAATATTATAAAATTATTATGCAAATCTTCGTGAAAGGTGGATTTCACGAAAAAGCATGTATCTCTAATTGTCATCGGAATATTATCTTAATATTATAATCTTGTTTGATTTTAAGAATTATGAATATCCTAATTAGTGATTTTTCATAATTGAATAGAAAGGAAAAGAATGCGCCGCCCGGGGATCGAACCCGGGTCGCCAAGTTGGCAACCTGGCATACTGACCAATTTACTTCTACTAAGAATTCTAGTAGATCTATACTAGCAGCGCAATAACTTTGTTATATAATAATCTAAAAAATTAAAGTTTTTGCATATTAACTTGTTAATTTATCTTTTTTTAGTTCTTTATTTATAATTTCCATAAGTTCATTCTCATCATATTCCTTATCAGATGGCCTTTCAAAATTCCTATTATAATATCTTTTTAACCGTTTCGGCATGATCCATGCAATAAACATACACATTGAGTAAAAAATAGTAACTGCAAGTATAATGTATGAATATATAATATTTGGAAAAGCAAAAGCACCAATAACGTTGTAAGGAATTAAATAATATAGGAAAATACTAAGGAAGTAAATAAGAGATCCTAAAGCAATTAATTGATATCTTCTTTTAACATAAGGTTCAATATTTACAGGCTTTATAGAATTATAATATTTAAATGCGATTAGACCAAGCCAAAAGTGAGAAAATAAATAAGATATTGTAATTGAAAAAAGAATATAGAAATAGTATATCAAATTCGATTCATCTAAATAATAGGTCATAGGAATAGAAATTCTAAAAATTGATCTAATAATAAAATCAATGCTCCTGACTGCGATCAATGTTAATAGAAGAATTTTGAATGCACTCTTTTTATATTTAAAAAAAGTTAATTTAGTGAATATTAATAGTAAAATATTTGGAAACTGTATGAGAATCAAAAATAATATTAGTAATGATGGAAAGATAGTAAAGAAAATGATTTTTGTACTACTTATTATAAAAAAAAGTATTAAAGGACTGAGATTATACCTTTTTGTTTTAATCATTTTAACTAAAAGAAAAATACCGACAATTAATTGTAACACAATCCATACTAACTGAAGTGAATAATTTATGATAATAGCTATCTGAAACATCATAATAATCTCCTTATTTTATATCTTCTCCATTGTGATTAAAGATTGATTTTCTAATATTTCTTTTGATAATAAATCTACAAGTTGCTCATAATTACTTATATTCAATTTTTGGATTCTTTTTTTTAAAGAATTTTGAATTAATTTCTGATAATCTCTTAAACCAATTGTGTCCAATCTCCGAAATGGTCCAAGTTCTTCCTTAATGGCTAATTTAATAAGCCCTCTTGAAGCAGCTGGTGATATTCCAAGTTCTTTTGATAATACTTCTCCAAGCTTGTATATTATCTGAATTTTGCAAACCTCACTACGAGAACGAGAATGACTCTTAATTGTAGATTAAATTAAGTCCAGTTTGATTAACATTAAAATATTTAACTATTTAATAAAAGTTGATTAATAAAAATTTTTTTATGTAATAACTCTACATCTCTTCGTTTTGTCTCAATTATTTTTCACCCTTACTCTTTACATTTCTATCCTTTCTACTACTTCTTTTGCCCAGCTTGCTGCTTGTTTCTTCGTTTCTTCGGTATTATTTCGCAAAGGATCTTGAAACCTAATAGTACCTACAATAGTAGAATTAGTTAGTGCTTTTTTAAATCGTTCCATTGCTTTTTTACCATCTCCAGCATTACACGTCCATAAAGCGAGTTTTTTATTTGAAAGATCAAATATAGATAAGAAGGATCGAATAGGTGGTGAAAATGTCCAAGCCCATACTGGAGTTCCTAAAAATATGAGATCATATTCAAGGGGATTAATTGAAAAATCCTTTAGTTTGGGTTTCTTTTTCATAGTAGCTTGTGCTCCACCCCACATATATTTCATCCCACTTTCAGCATTTAGCTCTTTTTTCGGTTTTAGTTCAAGAACGTCAGCATTTATAGTTTCTGCAATCGTTTCAGCAATAAATTTTGTGTTTCCTGTTAGAGAATAATACACTATTAATACTTTCGACATTTTTTAACCTCCTAATTTTACTTTCTTAATTTTAGACCCTCACCAATTATATCAAAATTGATATAAAATTAAAATTCAACCAATTCAGAAATTTGTTGGTCTAATTTATTTTTTCTTATAAAATGCTCTAATTCTTGTTGATTAGTGGGAATTCCTTCTCTTACTCCTATTTCCATGGATTCTAATGAGGACATACCTGTAGCAATTTTGGTCATTTTATCGAGAGAATATCCGTTTAATTTAGAAATTAAAATTCCACTTAAAAAGGCATCTCCAGCACCAGTTGTATCCTTTACATCTACTTTATAAATTCCGCTTCTTACAACTTTTTTACCATCTGTAAGAATAGAACCATTAGCACCGTCAGTTATGGAAACTAATTCAGGACCCAATTGGAAAATATCTTTCATTGCGTAATATCTTTCACTTTGATTAGTAAATTCCTTCGCTTCTTCCGTGTTCATAGAAACAATATCAGACATTGATAACAGAATTTTTGCCCATTTTGGATTATTTTTGATGATTGACATACTTGGCGCAGCTAACACTAATCCTCCGTTATCTTTTGTCAAATTTATGGCTTTCTCAATTGCTTTACAACCACTTTCAGAAGTAAGAGATGACCAAGCGAATGCTTTTATTCCATTAAAAAGATTTTCTTTTATATTTTCAGGTTTTAATAAGTTATTAGCACCTTTATATGCTAAAATACTTCTATCTTTCCCCCATTCAGTTTTTAAAATTAAAGAAAAAGCAGTACAATCCTCATCAGTTTGAATTATATTTGATATGTCAACACCTCTCTTTTTTAAGTCATCTAAGCAAATTTGTGCTGAAAAATCCTTTCCTACAACTCCAATATAAGTGGATTTTAGGCCTAACATTGCGCAATTTGCAGCAATATTTGCTCCAGAACCTCCTGGTACAAATCTGAGACCCTCCACGTTTAATTTCCTACTATATTCAATAGCAGTATATTTCTTAACAATATCTTTATCAAATAATTCAAATCTAAGAATATCCTTAACTTGAATAATACAATCAAGAGTACAGCTCCCAATAGTTATCAGATCTAAACCCATAATCATTACCAAAAATGCAAATTTGGATATTAAAATTAAATTAAAAATATAGTTTAGAATATAATAATTTTATGTAGAGAGAAAGAAAATAAATAAAAAAGAACTTATAGAAAAATCTAATTAAGGAAGGGATGAATTTTTAGATTATAAAAATCAGTTATATAAATTCTAAATATCTCTAATTTTATAAAAATAAAAAAATTTAATGTGATTGTCATTAAAGATAAGTTCCAATTAGTGGGTACTAAGATAGCTGAGTTTGAGTTAACAAATTCAAGAGGTAAAAAAGTAAATATCAGAGAATTTGAAAACAATAAAAATGTCATAATCATATTATTCAGGGATATTCATTGACCTTATTGTCGATGGCATGCAGCAGAATTAAGAAAGGATCTTGAGAAATTTGAAGAATTAGATGGTTTTTTATATCCAATATTAGCCGATAATGAAAATAACGCTCAAAAAATGGAACAGAAATATGCTCGCAAATATGCTATATTTTATGATGAGTCAAAAAAAGTACCAAAACTCCTAAAGCAACAAGTTAAAGTATGGAAAGGGGGTAGAATGCCTGGATTGTTAATCATTGATAAACAAGGAATAATAAGGTACACCTATTACAGCGATAGCATGAAAGATATACCTAAAAATGAGGAAATATTGAACGAATTAAGAAAATTAAATTAATAATGATTTGGAATGGATATGATGGAAAAAAAGATGATATCCTATCCATATGAGTTAGCCATACTTTACCAAATCAACTAAAATTTTAAAAGCTTTTTTGAAAAATAATTTTATGAAGAAGAATTTCTCCTTTTTTTTCATCTTTTTGATTAGAATACCTATTACAAGAGGTACTCCAATATATAATAAAGGAATTATGAATATTGCATATCTCCCCAAACGAATAAAACTATATGAAATATAAACACTATTTATTAAAATTGGTTCATTTTCCCATTCCCATAAATAGATTTTCCCATTTTCATTCTCCAAAATAGAACAATCGCAATTTGAGGACGATAGATCACATTCAGAATAGGATTTAGGGATTTTTCCATATACATTGAATTCAACGCGTTCAGTAATTGTTCCGTTCCATGCACGAGATGTTCCCACATCATAGTATATTTTGATTCCATCTAGAGAATCCAAATTACCAATGTAAGAGGTAAAACTACATTCAATATCAATAGAATCATTTTCAGGGAAAGTTACATTGACTACAGCAAAATTTCTAATGTTTGACCCCCATCCATAAAAAGATTGATCTAAATACTGTTCCCATGGACTATCCCCTACATTATATTCGATAAGATTAAAGGAGGTGACATTTCCATCTACTTTTATCATAAATGCGGATTCCAAATTTACAAAATCAGGTGAAAATGGAGCAACAAGTGTCATATTCTGAGATTCACTGGGATTATAAATACTGTAATTCCCAGTAAAACTAATATCAATTTTATTCGCAAACATTTTAGGATAATCAATTTTAAAACTGGCATTAGCATTAGTCATAATTAATGTGCAATTTTCTATAGGTAGAAAATTGCCCGTCCCAGGAGAATAAATGGCAGCAATATCTGCTTTTGAGTTAGTTATATATTTTGGTAGAATTAATATCATGAATAAAAAAAGATAAATGAAAACTTTAACACTAATTTTTTTCAAATGAATCCCTTTAGAATTAAACTAATTTAAGAGAAAACCTACAAGAATGTAAGATACTATAAGAGATTTCAATATAAAAATATTCATCCATAAGAAATAAATACTAATAAAGAGATTTTAAAAAATATAATATATTCTAATCTCGAGATTTGAGTTTGTTTAATTCTTCTTCTAATTCCTTTACTTTTCCATCTGGTTCGACCGTTGGTAAAGCACCACCCATCTCTACTTGAATTTCAGCATCAATTTCACCTAACACTTCTTTCACATCGCTATCTGTTACTGTTGTATCGACCATCATGTCACCGATACCATCTGTCGTGATCTCTTCTGTAACGGCAAAATCCTCCATATCTACACCAATTTGAGTCATCAAATCAGTTAGCTGAGGAATTGATAACTGGTTTTTTAGAGCGCCTAGGCTAGTTGCGATTCCACGCATGATTTCTGCGACATCTTTAACTGCTGTAGCTTGTTCTAATTTGAAAACCATCCCCTCTAAATTTGTTCTGAAGTGATCAATGGCCCTAGCTTGTTTCTTTACTTGTAGATAATTTCGCGCATGAAACGCTGAGCCTTCCATATCACCAGCTTTTCGAAGATTAACTGCTTTGTCTCGTGCTAATTTACCAGTCATTTCCATTTTTTTGGTTTGTCTCATTAATCTTTTATTAAATACTTTTAATTTAACCGTAGCAGAACGTACAGAATCGGTTTTTTTTCCACCAGAAAGCCATTTACTTATATCTTTAAGGAAACCCATCTTTTATCAATAAATTTTAATATTTTTATATAATAAAAATAAATTCGAGATTATATAATTTTTTGTAGACCAATAGTTATCATTAATTTAAAGGAAAATTTGATATAGGTATTAGTATTAAATATTAAAACAAAGATCGAACTAGATTACCTATAAATATTAGAAATATTATAAAATAAATAATAAAATCTGAAAGGTATAAATTTTATGTCTAGTGTTGATAGTAAATTGTACCAATATGCGGTGAAAGAAGCTCAAACTGCTGTAGCATTAGATGAACAAGGTAAATATAGACAAGCGATAAATAAGTACCAAAGAGCAGCGGATATATTGTTACAATTTATGAAATATAATAAAAATCCTCAAATGCGAATGCTTTGCCAAGAAAAAGTTGAGACTTTTGTAGAACGTGTTAAAGTTTTAAAAGCTCACTTAGGTGGACCAAGAGTAAGGAGAGCTACCCCACCACCAAGTTCAAGTGAACCAAAAGATAGTGCTGAGGAAGGAAGTCAGGGAATTTATTCTGCTGAAGAACAAGAAATAATTGATTCAATTTCTGGAACTATATTAACGGAATCCCCAAATGTAAATTGGGAAGATATCGCTGGTTTAGATGATTGCAAGCAGGCATTACGCGAAGCAATTGTATTACCAATGATGAAACCGCAATTATTTACCGGTGCAAGGAAACCATGGTCAGGAATATTATTGTTTGGCCCTCCTGGGTGTGGTAAAACCTTATTAGCAAAAGCTGCTGCTACAGAATGCCAAGCTACTTTTTTTAGCGTATCATCAGCAGATCTTTTAAGCAAATGGTTAGGAGAGAGTGAGAAGTTGATTAGTTCCCTTTTTAAGGTTGCTCGAATTAAAGCCCCTAGTTTAATATTTATGGATGAGATTGACTCTGTTACAACAACAAGAGGAAGTGGTCATGAAGGAGGTGGTGAGAGAAGGGTTAAAACTCAACTTTTACAAGAAATTCAAGGAGTTAAATCTACACATGATAAACCAATGTTAGTTCTGGGAGCTACGAATCGTCCTTGGGATATTGATACTGCTATGTTAAGTCGATTTGAAAAAAAAGTGTATGTCCCACTGCCTGATATGCCCGCACGAGCAGGAATCTTTAAAATTCATACTGATGGAATTAATTCTGCGTTAACTGATGAGGACTTCATAGAGTTAGCTGTTAGATCAGAAGGTTATTCAGGTCGTGATATTTCTAATGTTTGTCGTGAAGTTATTATGCTCCCAATAAGGGAACTAGATATGGGTGGTCTGCTAGAAAATTCTAGTCAAGAAGTAAAGGTTAGAGATATTGACTTAAAAGATTTTATTAAAACAATAAAGAAAGTAAAACCTATGACCACAGGTAAGGAATTACAGAAATATCAAGACTGGGCAGCAGAATATGGAGAATTTTAATTTAAGATAGTTATGATCTAAAATGGAAAGGCAAAAAGAAAAGTCAGCGGAAATCCCTGAGGAAATTAAAGAAAAGGCTGAAAAAGAATTAGAAGATTTAAGAAAAGAATTAGCAAGATTAAAAGAATTAAAGCAGTTAAAAGAACAAGAAAAAGAGAATTCAATTCAACAAATTGAAGCTACTGAAGAAACAGTTGAAGATGAGACCATTGAAAAAGCACCAACGGAGGAAATTGAAGCTCGTTTAGATAAAATTGAAGACTTTCTGACTTCTAAAATGGGGGTAATAGATCGGAAGGCGTATGAACAACATGCTGCTGAAATAGACAGAGAACTTCAATTAATCGAAATGGAAATCATCAGAGAAAAAGGAGTGGTTGCAAAAGAAGTATCCACTTATGAATTATTGGTTAATGATTATCCTTGGCTTGAAGAAAAAAGATATGTATTTATGTATTCTATTCCCAATAGAAAAATTAATCTAAAAGATTATGAATCTTGGAAAAATGAGTGGTCAAAGGTATTATTTGATTATGCTCGATATGCTATTCTACATATCTTATACTTGAGAAAGTTAGAATCAGAAAAACCATTTTCTAAATTTGAAGATCGTAATACAGCTTTAAAGGAAATAGCCGAAGAACTTGTTAATAAAAAGCAAGCTGAATGGTTATCAAAAAGTAAAGAAAAGTTAAGAGTGTATTGGAAAAGTATTGATAATTGGGCTGAAGAAATATATAAATGGGCTATGGATATTTCCCCATTAGAACCGATATTAATATTTGAAATAAGAGAATCTAATAAAGAATTTAGTAATCTCCCTAACGAGGATATAGTAAAAATATTTAAGATTCTCGAAAAAGACCAACGAGGAAAAATAATCCAATTAGACAATGGACAACTATCTTTTAAACTAAAAATAGAATGATTTTTATAAAGAAGGAAAGTACCATTGCTTTCCTTTAATTATAGATTCAGTAAATTTAGCAACTCCTGTATCTTCAAGTGATTTTAAGGTTTTTAAAGCGCGATCCTGAGACCAATCTAAAGTAGTACAGACATCTTCAACAGAAACATATCCTTTCTCTTTTGCAACACCAATTACTTTTACTTGATCGCTTGTATACTGAATTGGAAAGAATCGAACCATAATTGTTCCTGAATCTAATTCTATTAGATCATCAATAACCTTATTTTTCTTAAGGATCTTCAAGGCTTTTAATAAATCTTTTAAATCTACATTTCCTTTTAAAATACCAGTATGAATTAGGTCAAAAACCTCTGTAATCGGTAATAAGCCAACACCAATTTCATCTTTCTGCATTAAAACTCGTTGGTATGCGAGCATCCCTAATTTTTCATGATCAATTTTGGAGAATTTTTTTAACGTATCATGTTCAGTAATTTGTTCTGTTATAATTTTCGATGAAGGAATATTATACTTTTTCTGTAATTCCTTTATTTCATCTTTTAATTCAGGAGTTAATGCTAATATTACTCCATGTTTTCTTGCTAGTTCATTTAATCTTTCTTTAGTAAATTTTTCTGTTGCTGCTTTCGCTTGAATATCTTTTAATTTTAACTCAGCAGCTTTCTTTTTCATAGCTTCACGTAAATCAATTTCATCTTCTATCTTTCGAATGCCCATTTCTAGATGACTTTCATTTATATAAATTCTTATATTGATTAATAATATTAAAACTTCTTAATTCTTTTTATTTTAATTGAGAATGGATAGAAAAAAATTTTTTAGACCTATAAATGAATTCGAATATAAGATAATTAATAATTCCCTTAGAGATTCATTTCCAGAACTGCTCTCATTTATAGAAAGTGGAGAAGATTTTTTATATATTCAAGAACGTGGTTTATTTCTAAAAGAAAATTATCCAAAAGTCTACGTTATTTCCAAAAGAATTAATAAGGTGATAGAAGAATTTCATATCGATAATTATATTAATTCTTCAGGATTGTATTTTGGATTTATGAAGAGAGGAAGATTCTTTATAAGTTTGGAAGCAATTGATTATTTTTGTAATAAAGAAATTATCTCTGTATATCAAAAAGTTAAATTAAATGAGAAAGGAAAAAAGTCGTTTCTCTATGGAAATAAAATAACAAAAAATATGATAATTCAAGAGACCTCTCACTTTAAAGCACATAATTTTTTACTAGTTTTCGATAAAAATAATGAATTAATGGGGATCGCAAAATCTCTTATTGATTATAAGGACTTTCAGATCCTTAAACCAAAAAATATCATAGCTTTAAATTTAAATAACAAAGGATATTTTTTAAGAAAAGAACAAGAAATAAGGGAATTTTAAATTTTATACGGAATGGATAATAAAAAATATTGAAAAATTAATAGAAAAAAAAAATAATTTAATTTTTAATTTTATTGCTTTTTCTGTAATGAATTGTAGCTATTGATATAACCGAGACAAGAACGATTGGAATTATTACAATCAGAGGATAACTAGGAATTTCAGGTAATTCAGCGGGTTCTTCGTACTTTTTGACTATAGTATAAAAAAATGGTTCTCCAGTATTATAATCCTTTCTTGTTGCATTATTACCTTCAGCATCTTCAGCTAAGATGTACCATAAAATAGTAGTATTATACGCTTGAGCGGGAATGCTACCCTCCCAAGTTCCTGGATTACCTACTTTTTCTGAAAGAGTAGCAGAGCTCCAGGTTGTTCCATTATCAGTAGAATACATAATTAATGCTTCTCCAATTACATCTTCATCGAATAATTCTACAGTTACTATGGGTGTATCATCATAACATGGACCTTGTTGATCTCCATTGGAATCAAAAACGATGGTTGGTAGTTCAATTTCAGGAGGAATGTAATCAATAGTATTGTGTTCAAGTGGATTACATGATTGAGATATAGATGTATTAGTCTTAAAAATAAAAGTACCGAACCTATGATCGATACCTACCATTTGTCCGATAATATCTGAAGGTTCATCATCCATGATAGTAAAATTTGCTTCAAAAATATGAGGTGTGCCCTCTTCAACATAATTTCTTTTACTTATCTCTATAACAACAGTTTCATTCAAACCAGCAAATATGTCTCTAGTTTCTTGCTCTGTTTGAATTTGAAAAGATTTATAGGTAGTATTTGTTGATGTAATTTCCTTTGTGTCTGTTAAATTACTTCCAGCAACAGAAATATTACTGTCCCAAACAACATCATTCCAATTATCATGAACAGGATTTTTGTTGCGCCAATCTAATGGAGCATTATCATCATTTATAATCGATTCAGATTCTCTTGTTAAACCCCAGTATAATTTTGGTTGTTCATATCTTTCAGTCAAATTTGAATATATCCTCCGATAAGATTTAATAACATAATTAAAGGTCCAAGATTCACCCCAATAAACATCTCCATACCCAGGTCCCACATATTCTGAATCTGAGCTTTCTAAATTCGAAGTTAATCCAGTTGTAGAGGATAATTCAAATCGAAAATCAAAACCGTTTTCAGAAGTAGTCTTTTCTATGATTCTTGTAGATCCACCAGTACCTATACTAAATAGACTATAATCTACTTCAAGTTCAAGATTCATTGTTTCTGGAACGCCTTCAGTTATCTGAGCACCTACACCAATTGAAAATTGGGTTGTTTCGGTAAATCCAGAAAAACTATTGTCTCCATTAGGATCATGCATAATTAAATATAATTCTTCACCAAGGGATTTCGTCTTTGCTTCAAGCAATTCTTCTACTTCAAAAATGATTCTTACAAAATTGAAAAATCGAGAATCCTGTGCGACTAATACACTACTATTATAGGCGAGCAAAGTTGCATTCACTATACCATTTATAGCATCGCTCCATGTTAAAGTTAATGAATCTAATCCTGTGACATCAAATGGTCCTGTTTCATTTATAACAAGCTGTACGTCATCAACAAATCCCGCATCATAAGTAAAATTAAACACTACCGCTACTGTTCCAAAAAGAACAGTTGAATCTTCTTCAGGTGTTAACCACTCAACAAAAGGTTGATTGAAACCTTTACCATATACTTCTGTCGAATTATCACTCTCACCTATACTATTTACAGCAGTAATAATGTAATAGTATAAAGTATCAGGAACTATACTTTCATCACTAAATTCATTTGTAGTGGGACTTGCTATAAGGTTCTTAACTCCTCCTTCAGTTTCTCCGCGATAAACATTATAATGGGTAATGGGAATTCCATAGTCATCAGGAATATCCCAAGTTAAGTTTATTTTTAGAATATCTTGAGTAAGTAATACATTTAGAGGCGGATCCGGTTTATTAAAATCAATTAGAACCTGATCAATTCTCACAAAGTACGAGGAAGAAGGATTTTCGTCAAAATAATCTTCCCTTAAAAAACGAATATAAATCTCTTGATCTATATTAAAATAATCATTTGCATCTACACTAATTGTTTTAGTTTTTGTACCGGCAGAATCGAATGTTAATATTTTGTCATAATCTGCGCTGTCGAAATTATATAAAGCGACGTTTAATCCAGGAACAGTCGCAGCAACATCTATTTTGATATCAAATTTCGTTATACTTGTCATAGGATATGAACCAAAATCTAATTGATAAGTAAATTCTACATCATATTTGTAATAATCGTATATAATGTTGATAAAGTCCACATTTATCCATGTATATGCGTTTAGGGGATTTATTTCAGCAGACATATTTAAGTCTACTGCGAGATCCATAACATATGCACCGTTAATAATGTGATCCATAAATACAGGATTAGTAACACTATTAATAGTCACAACTCCAGCAATATATTCCAATTCTCCGGGATTTGAATCAATCGTCCGAATTAGAGCAGTGTCATCATTTGCAATAACCCAGAGTCTTAAATCCTTAGATAATCCAGTGGGGATTAAATAATCTACCCAGATACCATAGACAATTCGAATTTGATAAACATGAGCATGGGCTGCAGCATTTAATAAATTAGAATAACCTCCCCATCTCATCCAAACCCAACCTGCACCAGGAGCAGCGAGGGGATAATTATATCCCCATTGAGCTTTCAACCAAAGATTATTCACAGCGGGATTTACGGTCCTTAATGCATTTGCAATATCCCAAATTGCCCCAACACCCCCCACATTTGTTCCCCAACTAACATAATAACCACCAAAAAAACTATTCGGATCATCTTTAGTACTAGAATAACTACTTCCGACTTCAAAATCGGTAGAGTCAAATATTCCGTCATCAAGTCTTATATTGTCTTCAACAAAAGTGCCTTGTTGGGAACCTCTTGCTATAATTTTTGTAGCATCGTCAAAATCAGACTCCGTTTTTGGATTTGATTCTTTGGAGTAATTTAATGGATTATTAGGCGGTAAGAAAAATCCACAGGGGATCAATGCAATTATAATAAATAAAAGTCCTAATTTAGATTTGCTTATTTTTTTTAGATTGGATTTCATTTTTCTCTCCTTGAGAGTTTATTTTTTAGAAAATTATTTCTTCAAATTCTAATTAAATTTGAGAGTCACCAAATATTATACAAAATAGCAATATAAGATCATTAGGACCAAATTTTTACAAAAAGGAAAAAAAAGATATCTAATCTTTATTTTTTATCTTATTTTCTAATTTATTTGCCTCTTTTTTAGATGTTAGAGCTATTTCGTCTTTTAGTTCATCATATAACGATAAAAATTCTTCTGATAAACCATATGGAGCCTTTAGAATTTCAGATTTTATTAAATTTAATTCCTTTTTATCCATGACAATACTTTTTAATCTACTTTCTAATTCAAGAGGTATTTCAATATGATCTCCTGATAATAACAATGGATGCTTTTTAGTAGAAATTAACCTAAATGGAAAATTAGAGAAATGTTTATCTATTAGTAAATAAGCAGTTTCATATTTTTCTGGTTCATTGCAAGATTCGATTAACTGCTTTTTAAACATCTGTTCAAAATCCAAAGTAAAATTTATTATTGAATCCTTTAATAATTGAGAAAATTTTGAAGACACTAATCCTACAGTAATTAACTCTGAATCATGTAGAATTAAGATTCCTTTCTGCAGATTAATATCAAGTAAACCACCAATGTTCATAACTTCCTCACTCATAAGCTGAACAGCATTTATAAATCCTGTAAACATTTCTTCACTTATGTTTGATTCTGACCAGTCATGATCAAATAAAGGATACCCTTTTCTATCTTTTACGACAATTCTATAGAGAGTAAAGGGTAAAATATAAAGTAATTTAGGTTCTCTTATAATAGCAATACAAAATATCAAAACACCTATTGCTCCAATAACATCTGAAATGAGAATAAAAATTGGGTTAATATAATAGAAAAAATAGGTGAGAAGAGTTATTGGACATCCAAAAAACACACCAATTAAAAGTATATTTGCTTCCTTTTTAATCAAAAATGGTGAATTTAACCATGTTTTGATTCCCCAGTAAAAAATAACCAATAAAGGTAAAACTAGATAAAGATCTGCAATTATTAAAAATATTCCATCCCAATTAACATTTAAATATCCAGCTTCATATTCAATAATAATTGAATCAGGAACCCATGCTAAAAAACTTATTAAAACTCCATAACTGATTACAATAGTTAGTATTATTGACTGATATGATTCTTTTAGTACATAATTTAATCCAATTGTTAAAAAAACAGCAGCAAAAATTATTGTAAAAGCGATTAACCGTGCTAATATTGTACTTAAGAAAAGAATTGCTAGTGCATCAAAACCAAAAAATAAACCTAAAGAGAAGATTCCTAACCTAATATAAAAAAGAGATTTGATTTTTTTTGTTTTTGGTTCAAAATAAGTAAGTATTACAGCTATAAGGATAATTACACTAACAATAATATCTACTATCGCTTCAGGAGCCCAATTTAATATCATTTTTTTCTTTTTCACCCTCTAATTTTAATTATTTTCAATATAATTTTTGTTGTGTAAGATTATTGAGATAATATCTATCTTTTTAGGATTAATAAAAATTAGATTCTCTTTTTCTTTCGTATGGATGACATCATTCTCTATTAGATTATTTATTCGATAATAAACGTTTTCTCTTTTTTCATTAATTTCTTTATACACATCTGATTTCTTAATTAGACCTTGATCCTTTAATAGTAGTAAGATCTTCTTATTGATATCATCCTGCATAATAAAAATAATTATTCCCATATCTGATTCAAAATTAACGGGCATAAAAACGGTATAATTACCAATTTTTATCTTTTTAATAAACTTAAATTTAAGTAACATTTCTAAATGCCAAATTAATTGCCCAGAACTTCCATAATTGCCTTTAGTATCAGAAATTACATTTTTTTTTATCAGTGAAAAATGAACCGCACCATTTTTTTTGATATAATTATATATGTTTTTTCGATAAAAATTAGAAAGGACATTATCTCTTACAAATTTTGAACCTTCAACTAATATTTTTTTATTAATCAATAATTGGATAATTGATAATAGTCCCTTTCGAGGTATTTTTAATCGACGTTTTGCTAAATTATAAAGAGATTCAATATCCAAAACTTTATTCTTACTCAAAATTTCTTTAGCTATCTCTAATACTCTTTTGACCATTGGATGCTCCAATCCAATAGCAGGAAATTTTATCCCATTCTTCATTTTATTTCCTTTCTTCCTTAATAAGGCATTATGAGATTTCTCTTTTTACTAGAGATAAAGATTCTAATTCTTTTTTTAACTCATTATAAAGGTTAATAAATTCTGTAAATGTACCCCTAGGAACAATGAGAATTTCTGATTTAATCAATTTTCTCAAATTTTTATCAATTAAGATTTTATTAAGAGCCTTATTAATATAAATTCTTAGGTAAAACAAACCAAAAACCTCTTTAAATAAGGATATTTTAATTACAAATTTCCTTAATAAAGAATTATTAAGAAGTAATTGGAACTTTTTTGCTAATATTATCGCTATTTTATTGTTATAAGTAGATAAATAATTCTCAATTCCGCTAATAAAGATATTTTTGTCTGCTTTCTCCTTTCTTTTCAACTTTTTGAAACTCAGCCATACTAGAAAGAGATATAGTATACTAAAGTAGAATAAGTATATGAGAAAAAACTTAATTAACATTAGAACAAAAAAATTCTTTAAACCAAAAATTTGATACACATAATATTCCAAACTATCATTCTTACTTGAAAATTCTTTAATAAAACATCTAAATCTAATTTTAATAACTAAATCTTTTAGCTGCCTTTTAAGTGCAATCATTTTTAAAGAATTAGAGAATTTTGAACGCCAATTTCTCTCTTATTAAATAATATACTTTAAAATGTGATTATATTATACAAAAAACAGTTCATTTATTTAAAACCATAAAGACCAAAATTCAACAAAAATCCTTCAGATAAGCTAATAATAATAGATATTAACTATATAGATTTTAATTCTTCTTTTGAATTAAGCACATAAAAAAACCGATTGTATTATGCAAGTGGGGATATAGTCTCTGTGACTTTATTAAACCTTCTAATAATGATTTACCAAAAACTTCTGAGAATCCATCAACACCATATTGGTGATCGATTTTAATTATTGAGAATTCTGGTTTATCTCGGAGCACAGCATTAATAATAAGCTCATTTTCTTCTGGAGCAATTGAACACGTGCTATATAATAAACAACCTTCTTTTTTTAGACAATTTAATCCCGCTTTTAAAAGCTTCTTTTGAATTTTTGCCATTTTTTCGATATCTTTCATGCTTTTACTTGTTTTTCTTATCGGATCCTGCATTATTAGTCCTTCTCCTGTACATGGAGCATCTAAAAGTATTTTATCCGCCTTTACGTTTAATAAAGGAAGGTTAATGGCATCGAAGTTCATGATAATGGAGTTTATAATTCCCAAACGTCTAAGATTCATTTCTAAAGCAGGAATTCTGTTTTTATTAAAATCAATTAAAATAAGAGCCCCTTTATTTTCCATTAATTGTGCTAAATGAGTAGCTTTACCACCAGGGGCAGCACACATATCAATTACGATTTCATAAGGTTTTGGATCCAATATAATAGCAGGAAGCATGGAAGCTTTATTTTGTAAGTAATAATATCCATACAGGTATTCATGGAGAGAGCCTAAATTCATTGGCTCTTTCAAGACATTAAACCCATTTGGAATCCATTCAATCGGCTCTAATTCAAATCCTTTATCTTTCAATCTTATATTTAGTTCTTCAGATGTTATTTTTAAAGTGTTAATCCTTATAGAAGGTAATAAGGGGCGTTCATTTGCCTCAAGTAATTTTTTAGTTTGCTCTAATCCTAAAAACTGTATATAACGATCAATCATATAAGGAAGATAACCGTATTTGCGAGCCAGATTTTTAGCTAATGCTATTATATCAGAAATTAAGAATCAACTCTTAGTTAAACTATTAATATTAAATAAAAATTAATAAATAATATTTGTTAAAGATAATGGAAGAATTATCTAAATGATTGAAGTAGAAATTAAAGTGGGAATTTCCAATCCCCATGAAATTCAGAAAAAATTAGAAGAACATAATGCTGTTTACAAATCATCATTGTATCATGAAGACACTTATTTTAATATGCCTAAAGGATTAAGAGATTTTAAACTAACGGACGAAGCATTACGAATAAGAAAATCAATAGAATTTAATATGAATGAAAAAAAAAAAACCAAACAATTTTCTTACTTTGTTACCTATAAAGGGAAAAAAGTTGACGTTTTAACTAAAACTAGACAAGAGATAGAAATAGAATTAAATGATTCTGATAAAATGATTGAAATGCTGTATGTTTTAGATTTTCAAAAAGTTTTAACAATAAAAAAAGAAAGAGAATTATATGAAATTGAATATAAAGGCAGGAATTTAGATGCTTTAATTGACTTTATACCTGTTCTAAATCGTTATTTTCTTGAAGTTGAATTATTAACGGAAAACCCAGAAAGTGTGGAGGAATATCGCAAAATCTTATTCGAGTTTTTAAAATTAATTGGAATACATAAAAAAGAGTCTATTAGAGAATCATACCTCGAATTAATTATTAATAATGGCAAAATATAGCAACATTTTAAAAGATGGAGATGGATGAGAAAAAAATTAAGTATTTTATGATTTATTCGGATAGCATTTTATCAAGTTTAGCTATTTGTTTTTCTATTCTATTTTTGAAGATACATACATCAAAATTTTGAAATACCACTTTTATAGAATTGCTTTGTAATGATTTTGTCTTTTTAGCCATTTCTTGAACAAAGTTTAAAAACTCATAATATTGAACATTTTCTTCAACTCTAGCATCCATTTCCATCTATACCTCTTACTTTTTTTATTTTTTTATATTCTTAATTACTAAATAACAATAAAGGAATTAAAGTAATTAGGAGTCCAATCTTTGGGAAACTTTTCCCATTTTTTATATATGGTGGATCCACCTCTTTTAGCAATAATTAATATCTTATCTATAATTATATACTTAATTCTGAGGAGAATGCAAATAAAAAAAGCATTTTTTTTCCTACATTGATATTATATAAATCAGAAAATATTTGAAAAAGTATTTTACAAATGCCAAATTATTAATTTTATGGATTTTTCGAAGCCAATCACTGAAATTATTGAAGAGCGAACATCATGGAGAACTTATGCCAATAAAGCTCTTGATAGTGAGATCCGGGACAAATTAAGTCAAATTTTAAAGTTAGAAGGAATTAATAGTCCTTTCAAAAATTTCGCCGGTAATTATCGTTTTGAACTTATAAATGTCCCCGAATTAGATCCCCATGAAAGAAAGAAAATAGGAACTTATGGAGTCATAGCAGGGGCACAGGAGTTTATCGCAGGAGCTTGTGACATAAGTAATAATAATTTTAATCGGGAAAATTATGGATATCTCTTGGAACTAATAATATTAAGTGCCACTGATATGGGTCTTGGAACGTGTTGGTTAGGAGGCTTTTTTAATCGCGATCTCTTCTCTGCCAAAGTTAATTGTGGTCCAAATGAAGAAGTTCCAGCTATCACTCCCGTTGGATATCCCAAAGATCGAAGATTCAAAGAAAAGTTGATTCGTAGAGCTGTAAAAGCAAAGAACCGTCGACCATGGGAAAAATTATTCTTTCAAAATAATTTCAATACTCCAATAAATCGACAAGAAATTGGTAAGTATGCTATACTACTTGAGATGGTTCGGTTAGGTCCTTCCGCTGGGAATAGACAACCATGGAGAATCATAAAAGAAGAAAATAAAAATGTTTTTCACTTTTATGTTGCCAATCCCGAAGGAAAAATTGGTAGTTTATATAGCAAATTTATTCCCCTTGATATTGGTATTGCTGTTTGTCATTTTGATTTATGTACGACGCAATATGATATTGAAGGAAAATGGATATTCCGACAACCTATTATTGATGGGGCGGAAGGCATGAAATATATAATTTCTTGGGCTGAAATTTGAATAGATAAAAGAAATTCATCTACTTTTTAAAAATGTTTTATTACTTTTTTAAATCAATATATTTGGCATCTATAATTTGAGCAATATAGCTTCTCCCTTTAATAATCCACATAATTTTGTGACCCTCTCGAGCTTTTTTTCCCCATTCTGACTTTTTCTTCCAGTTTTGTTCTATAAATCTATATCCAAATAAGTCGAGATATTTAATTCCACTTGAAAATTTTTTAATAGGATATTCTATACCGTTTATTATAACACATTTCTTTCTTTCAAATAATGCGTTATATATTTTTAATCCTTTTTCTTTTAAATCTTCCAAATTTATCATCTCAAATATTATATGGTTTAAAGCTTTAATATTTCTAACTTTTGAATTGATTTTGGTATTTTTTCTATGTTATTACCTCTTAAATCTAAAATCTTTAAAACTTTAAGCTGGTTTATACACATAGGGATTTTTCTAATATTTTGGTTAACAAAATAAATTTCTTCAAGATTATTTAAATTACATATTTGTCTTGGTAAAATTCCAATTTTAGGTTTCTGAGGATTTTTAATGAAAATTCTGACTATAAATCCGTTTTTATCAAGAGAAAAATAGTGACCATAGGTCTGAGAAGCTTGAATAAATTTATCTGTTTTTATAATTTCATTACCAGCTAAAGTTTCTAATAATGCTAAAAGTGGTGCTTCTGAATGTAGAACTCCTTGCTTTACATATTTTTCCGTATTTATTTCTTTTTTGGAAAACTCAAAAACCCATTCGGGGAGATTTTGTAATTGATTATCACTTAGATTTAAATACTTTAATCTCTGAAGAGAACTACTGAGGTTAGGTAATTTCTTAAGCTTACAACGATTAATACTTAAAGATTCTAATTTTGAAAGAAGAGTTATTGATTGAGGTATTTCATCAAGGTCAGTTAATACTAACCCTGTTATATATCCTTGCTTAGAACTTTTAACTCTTCCCAAACCTTTATATCCTATTTCAGTATTCTCCTTTATAAGTTTTTTTTGATGAGTTTCTTTTACTTTGAATTTCTCTAAAAAGTTTTTAAATTCCTTTTTAAATTTTAGGTATTCAATAAAATCTATATCTAAAATAAATCTAGCATCCTCTGGATTTAATCTATAAATATTTTTTACTCTCTCATTAGATTTTAGTCTTATCTCGTTGATATCTTTACTTATGATTGTTTCTAATAAATCTAAGAGTTTCTTAAAAAAATATATAGATTTTTCATTTTCAATAACCCAAAATAATGGAGAATTTTCATGATTTGGAAAATTTTGAATCATTATTTTTGCTGAAGAAAATCGGACCAATGGTGATTCATCTGAGACAAGTCCTTTTTCAAGAAGTTTGAAAACCTTTTCAGTTTTAATAGAAAAATCTCCAAATATTTCAATCGCTTTAGCTCTTATCTCTTCGTTATCACTTTCACTTATTATTAATTCAACGATTTTTGAAGCCGCTAATTTATTAATTTTATGAGAAGCAAGATCTTCACGTATCTTTTTTAAGGTTAGTAAATCACTCATATCGAGATTTTAATAAATAATTCATTCTATACTTTCTTTTACTAATTCATGATGACAAAAGGAGATAGGACGATTCGGTTGCGCTATAAGCTTAATATTTTTTGAAATTTCAACATAAGAAGCTAGAATCACTAAATCTTCTCCTTTTCCTTCTATCTTAACATTATCATTTATGTAGCAATTATCGGAAATAATAGCATTGGTAATTTTTACATTTTTTGAGATATAAGCCTCATTATAGATTAAAGTATTGTTTATTTCTGAATTAGAATCTATATATACATTATCACCGATTATTACATTTGGGCCTATTATACCTTGCTTCCGTATTACTACATTCTCACCGACAGTACAAGGGGGAATTATATTAGTTGAAACGTCAATATCTGCAGAATTATCAATTAAGTTACTCCTTTTTACTTTTAAGTTATTCAAAATATCATTCATTAATAATATATTTCCTTGTAATAATTCGTAAGGCTTACCTACGTCTTTCCATATACCTTTGATGGGATAATGGTATAAGTTCGTATTACTAGCTACTTTTGGAAAAACATCTTTTTCAATTGAAACTTTTTTATTAGGTGGTATATACGAAAAGATTTCAGGTTCTAAAATATAAACACCTGCATTTATTGGCATTGGAACATAATTACCTCCTGGAGGTTTATACTTATCCTTTTCAAGAAACTTTAATAATTGGTTGGTTTTCTCATCTGTTATTAAAACGCCATATCTAGAAGGGTCTTCAACAACTTTACTTGCGATTGTGCCTATTCCTCCTTGATTTTCATGAAACTTAAGCATATCGTAGAAATCAAAGTTTAATATCACATCTCCATTTAACATAAAGAAATTATCATCTTTAAGATAATTTTCTGCTAACTTTATTGCGCCAGCAGTTCCCAATGGATGCTTTTCATTAGTATAACGAATTTTAAGATCTAACTTTTCCCCTTCTTTGAAATAATTTCGTATTTCATTTGCCATAACACTAACTGCTAAAACAATCTCTTTGACACCTGCAGATTTAAGAAGTATCATTTGTCGTTCAATAACAGGTCTATTTACAATAGGGATCAATGTTTTTGGAGTAGTACACGTTAGAGGACGTAATCTTGTTCCCCATCCGCCTGATAAGATTATTCCTTTTGTCATTTATTTGTCCTCGATTATGTATACTTTTTATAAATAATTGTATTCTATAAAAAACTTAGGTTTAATCTAAAAAAGTTAAAGAAGTTAAAACTTTTTTTTATTTAAGCAATATTTTGATATTTTAATTAATCAATTTTAGAATTTTCTTCTAAATTGTACACTGTTTCATATTTTACAGTACGTATATTAGTGAAAAGTAAAGCAATTATTACAGATAATAACTCTAATAACGAAAAGATCAAATAAAGCATTACTATCCCCATTATTGCTGCTAAAGGTCCTGCTACCAAGCTACCAAGTGGAATTACTGCCCAAGCTAATGAAACTACTATTGACATTACTTTTCCCTGTTTTTCTGGTGGTACATGCAGTTGAATTATAGTTAAAAAATTAGTATTAATTAAGGGAATCATAGCCGCTCTAACAAAACCTCCTATACCAATTAATAAATAACTTCCTGTAGGAGATAGTGCGGATAAAGAATAACCGAAAGCGGATATAATAATACAGAGAGTCATTACTAATATTCTATTTTTCCAATCTTTTTTAGATGATGCGATTAATGCACCAATAATCATTCCAATTTGTATTAATATCATAACATAAGCGAGGTCTATTTCATTCCCAAAATGGTTAGCTTCAACAAACAGAGGTAATAAGGTTCCAAAAGGTACACTTAAGAAATTAGCTACGGATATTAGCACTAGAAGAATCACAAGACCAGGTACTTGTTTAATGCCTTGAATGCCTAAATTAAAATCCTTAAAGAAGGAAAATGATCTCTTTTTTAATTCTTCATGGTTAATCGATGGAATTTTTACCAAAATAAGTGGAAGCAGGGCGATGAAGAAAGTAATGATATCAACCCATAAAATTGTGGTTATAGGGAATAATGAATTAAGAATAGCACCGATAGCAGGACCTGCAATATGGACAATACCATTGAAAAGATAATCAATTGCGTTCATACGACTTAACTTATCTTTTGGGATCATTAAAGGAATAATAGCCTTTACTGTAGGGAAATGAAAAGCTTGGCATGAACCACGAAGACTATTGATTAATATTATTACCAACACATTTTCTAATCTAAAAAAGAAAAGAATAATTAGCCCGAAAGTTATTAAAGCTTGGAAAAAATCAGCGATAATAATGATACTTTTTCTATTCCATTTATCAATAAATACTCCGGCAATAGGACTTAGAATTATTAGTGGCAACATTCCAAAAAAGTTTGCAAGCCCTAAAATTATAGGGTCTCCTGTGACTATTGTTAACCACCATATTATAACGAAATGTATTACTGATGAGCCGAGTAAAGAAAATAATTGGCCAGACCAAAAAAATAGATAACCTTTAAAGTTATATTTAGTAGGAATTGATTCCATGATATCTTGAATTCATTTTTAACTTCTCAAAAGTGATTTGTTTAATTATTCAAAAAATTTGTATTTTTTGATCTTTGGATTGGAGAATATAATAATAAAATAAAAAGTAAAAATTTATAAAAAAATTAGCTACACTATTTCTTATAAAGTGGATCTGCTTCTTGAAGTATTCTTCTCTGGACCTTTCCCATTACATTTTTAGGAACATCATCTATAAATTCAAGAAATTTTGGAACTTTCCAATGAGTCATATTTTCTTTGGCCCAAGTTAAAATATCAGCTTCCGTTACCTTCCCAACATACTCTGGTTTTAATGAAACCCATGCTTTAGCAATTTCACCAACTTTTCCCTCAGGATCAGGTAATCCTGCCACTGCAGCTTCGTTTACTGCTTCATTTCTCATTAACATAGTCTCAACTTCAGTTGGAAAAACTGAATGACCAGCCACTTTAATTAATTGTTTCTTCCTATCACGTAATGCAACTGTACCATCTTCGTTCATAAATCCAATGTCTCCAGTACGGAGCCATAATCTTCCATCCCATTTCTGTATTGTTTCTTTGGTTTCTTCTGGCTGATTTAAATATCCTTTCATTACTTGTGGGCCACAAACACATAGTTCTCCAGTGTATTCTTCTCCGTATTTAGATCCTGGTAAGCCATCTGCCATAGGTCCATCTTCTAAATTTGAAGCCGCGGCATCCCAGATACCCCAGTCTGTTCCTGGAAGAGGCATACCAATAGTTCCAATTGGGCTTTCACCAAATAAATTTCCAGCACTCACAACCGGACTTGCTTCGGAGAGACCATACCCCTCTACTATTTTTCCACCTGTATTTTTTTCAAATGCATCCCTTACAGGTGCATGTAAAGGACCAGCGCCAGATATATTTAATTTCATCTTGCCCATTAAATTAGGAAATTTATTTAAATGTGGAAAATCAGCAATTCTCTTAAAAAGAATTTCTGCACCAGTATATGCAAGACCATTTGGTGCAGGTATTTTATCGATTTCTTTAAGAAATTCTTCTGTTGGAGGGGGTCTAGGAAATAGCATCATCCAACCTCCCATTCCTATACCTACATTCATTACAGCCGTCATTGCGAATGAATGAAACAAAGGTAATGCCCCTATATCACCCATTTGGGTTTCTCCACCAAGTATAGTAACGCATTGTTTTACATTTGAAATAAGATTCAAATGAGTTAAAACGGTCGCTTTAGGGACACCTGTAGTTCCACCTGTCATAATATATGTAGCTGGATGTGTAGTAGGATCAAAACTTACACTTGGGAGATTTGGCTCAGTCTTTAAAAGATCAACAAATTTATAAGATGGGCTAAAATCAACCTTTCCTTTTGGAATTTTACCGATTAATTTTCCTAAAACTTTCTTAAATCCAAGACCAAATGCTAAATCAGCTACATTGGTATAAATAACAAATTCAATTTTAGTCTTATTTATTATCGGTTTTGCTAACTCTCCATAAAGAGAATCTAATGTTATTAGTACTCTTGCATCAGTTATTTCAAGGTGATGGAGAACTTCAAGAGGTTTATATGTTGGATTAACACCAGTAGGAATCGCTCCTATTTTTGCACATGCGTAAAAAGCAATTACATATTGAAAACAATTTGGTAAAAGAAATGCGACTACATCACCTTTTTTTACACCAAGATTATGTAGTGCTGTGCCAAATGAATCTATTGCCTTTCCGGACTCTTCATAAGTCATCCAAGTTTCTAAGAACCACATCATGTTGTCATTGGCGTACTTCTTTCTTTGTCGTTCAAAAAATTCCCCAAGGCTTATTTCAGGAAATTCTATATTAAAAGGGACTCCTTGAGGCCACCATTTATGAAACCAAGCTTTTTTTTCATCAACTTGCCATTTTGCCATTATAAACACTTTTAAAATATCTTTTTTTTCTGTTAAATTGAATTAAACTCTTAAACAATAATTTTAATTAGTTTTTATTTATAAAGTTTATATTAATAAAATTGAGATTTTTTGAATCTCAAGATTTAATGAATTAAATTTAAAGGAATTAATGAAAATTTCGTTTTTCTCTAAATATCATCAGTTATTTTTTGTGAAAAAAAGAAGACACCTGGTTCTATTCCCCTTTTTTCAGCAATTTTATAAAATAACAATTGAAGAACAACAATCTCAAATATGGGAGCCAAATGTGGATCTTCAATTTTATGTTTATAAAGGATTAGTTTAGGACTTTCATGTAATTTCTCTAAATCATCATCGAAATTTTGATTAGTAATATGAAGTATCTTATCACATCTCCATTGATTAACAATGTTATCCAAAAATTTAGAATTTAATTGAAGATTCTTTTGGTCTGAAGTAAGGAGGATTACTTTTGATGAATCATTAAGGCATTCAATACCACCATGGCGAAATGTAGAAATCGAATTTGCTTCTGAATAACCTTTAACTATTTCTTTATAATTTAATGCAGCTTGATATGCTGTAGTTAATGAAGAGCCTCTCGCGAGAATTTCGATAAAATCATTCTTATCTCCAAATTTATTCAAGAGATCATTCCATATTGAGTCAATAGTATTCTGATTATTTAGTAGCTCTTCTAATTCAATAATTAATTTTTCTATTTTTTGAGTTTGTTGATCATTAGTAAAAAATTCTCCAATAATTGTTTTTGCCATTGCATATAAAATTAATAGAGTACAAATATAACTCTTTGAAGTTACTGATACTTCCTCATCAAAATTCATAAATATCTGTAATTCGGTCATATAAGCTAAATAACTATCTGGATTATTAGTAATCCCAACGGTTAATGGTTTGAATTCCATTGGTATAGCATTAATTTCTCTTAAGAGCTCTCTAATCTCTCCTGATTCTCCTGATTGTGAGATAATAATAATTCCAGAGTCCTTAAAACAATTCTTTTTAACTTTTGGAAACGTATTAAAAAGAAATTCTCCAGCTTCTCGCATCTCTACAGCAATACCATATTGATTTAGAATATAATAGGGTAAATAACCACTTATGAAGCTAGAACCCATGCCAGTAAAAATGAATTTAGTGATACCCCCTTTTTTAATAAAATCCTTCAAAATAAGAAATTGATTTTTACCTTCATTAATAATATATTTTAAAGTATCTCTAAGAGCCTGCGGTTGAGATTTTATTTCCCCTAAGAAGTCATTCATAATTAATAATAAAAAGAAATATAAAATAAAATTAATTTAATCAACACAGATTTAATAAGAAATGAGAGTAAAAAATTTTGACTTGTATTCATGGTTTTGATGAAATTAGTTGCCCAACATGTCGTATTACTAGATCTACTATTCCTATAGAAGAATTAAACAAAAAGAAATTAGATATAGAAGATATTAAGCCAAAAAATCCATTTTTCAAGCAATATAGGATTAAAAAAAGTAAGTTCGAAGTTAATATTTTCAATAAGAGAAATCAATTGAAGCCAAATTTAATACAAAATATCCCAAATCCGACTCTAATAAATAATATTCCTAATTTTGAAAATAAATTACTCCAAGAAAGATTAAATAATTTAAAACTAACAAAATTAGATAATTTTGGGATGAATAAAAGAGTAGAATTGGATAGTCCTAATTTGAATTTAAAGGAAGATGAATAATTAAAAACCTATTTTTAATAACTTTAATTATAGCTAAATCAAGTAATAATTATAAGATTTGAAATCATTAATATAAATCAGTATTAATTGGCATTTTTTAATAATTTAAGGTGAGATTTTTGGAAGCTCAAATGGAAATTTTTTGGTTGGGACATGCTTGTTTTAAAATTAAGATGTTTAGTGGAAGAGTCATATACTTAGATCCATATCAAATTAAAAAGGGAGAAGAAAAAGCAGATATAATAGTTTCTTCTCATACCCATGGAGATCATTTTTCTACATCGGATATTAAAAAGATTTGGCGAGAAGATACAATTTTAATTGGGCCAGAAAGTATTTCTGACAGTTTAAAGCAATTTAACGGAAAACCTCTTAAAATTGGTGATAGTTTTGATTATAAAGATTTTTCAATACAATTAGTACCTGCTTATACTATCAAAAAGGCAACACACCCCAAAGGAAATGCTTGGTCAGGTACGATTATTGAATCTGCCGGGAAAAGTATTTATCATGCTGGAGACACAGAAAGAATCCCTGAAATGAAAGATTTAGCTAATCGAAATATAACAGTTGCATTATTACCTTGCGGTGGGACTTACACGATGGATTTTGATGAAGCATCAGATGCAGCAATTGATATTAAACCTGAAATCGTCGTTCCGATGCATAACTGGGGAAAAGATCTAAAGGGATTTAAGGAGCTGATGGCTAAGAAAGATCCTACAATAAAAGTAGAAATATTAGAAAATAAATCCTTAAAAATCTAACTTACTTTAAGGTTTTTCGAAACCACTAATATTTTTTATATTTTTTTTTATAATTTTCCTATAACATAAGGTTTTAAAAATAGAATTTTAAGATCAATATATAGTTCAAAATAAAACAGAGAAAAACAAATTTTAATAATGTGATCTTTAATGGAAATTGATGATAGACTAAAGAATGATACATCTGTTGCTTATATATCCATGGAAATAGGATTAGACAGTAATATTCCAACCTATTCAGGAGGTTTAGGGGTCTTATCAGGAGATACTGTTAGATCGGCAGCAGATCTTGAAATTCCTATGGTTGCAGTCTGTCTTTGTTATAGTTCGGGGTATTTCTATCAACTTTTTAATGAAACGGGAGAACAGAAAGAAAAGGAGGTAGAATGGAATTTCTATTATGAATTTGATAAAGTAGAAAAACCAATTACCTTAAAAATAGAAAATAAAGAGGTTTTAATTTCTGCATGGTTATATAGAGTTATAGGACAATCAGGTCATGTTCTACCAGTCTACTTATTAACTACAGATTTAGAAGGGAATGAAGATTGGATGAAAAAAATGACTGGTTCTCTATATGATTCAACTAGTAGATGGAATCGAATTGTACAAGAAATGATTTTAGGAATTGGGGGTGTTAAACTTCTAAATTCTCTTGGTTATAATAATATTCAAACATACCATTTAAATGAAGGACATGGTTCTTTTGCTACAGTTGAGTTATTTAATATGTTCAATGGAGATATTAATAAGGTTAAGGAAAGATTAGTTTTTACGACTCATACTCCTGTTCCTGCTGGTCATGATAGATTCGATCAGAATCTGGTTGATAAAGTATTTGTAAGTACGATGCCTAAACAAATTAGAAAATGTGCTGAAGATAATGGGCAATTTAACATGACCTTTTTAGGAATGAGTCTTTCTAGATATAGAAATGGAGTCGCAAGGAAACATGGTCAAATTACCAAGAAGATGTTTCCACAATATGAAGTAGATTATATAACTAATGGAATACATTTACCTTTTTGGGTATCAAAACCAATCAGGAAGATTTTAGAGAGAAAATGGCCAAATTGGAAAGCGAATCCTTCAATACTTCAAAATGCTATAGAGTTGGATGATTTGGATCTTTTTGATGCCCATATAGAAAACAAGTTTAATTTGATCAATTATCAAAAAGGTCATAGCTGGAATTTATTAGATGAAGAATTAATTACGATTGGCTTTGCGAAACGATTTGCGACCTATAAGCGAGCTATACTAATATTCAATGATCTTGATAAAATAGGAAAAATATCTCAAGGAAAAATTCAATACATTTTTGCTGGAAAAGCACATCCAAAAGATCAGATGGGAAAAGAATATATTAAAAAAATCTACGAAGCAGGTGAATATCTTTATAGTAATTATGGTGTAAAGGTTGTTTTAATGGAGAATTATAACATGGACTTAGCCCATATGTTAGTTAGCGGGGTTGATATTTGGCTTAATACTCCTGAAAGATATCGAGAAGCAAGCGGTACTAGTGGTATGAAAGCAGCGCTAAATGGAGTTTTAAACCTTAGTGTACAAGATGGGTGGTGGTTAGAAGGATACAAGATGAATCCTGATTCTGGCTGGGCTATTGGGCCTGATGATTCTAATCCAAATGATCCGGGAGTCTCAAATGGTTGGGATATTGATGCAAACGCAATCTATGAAATTTTAGAAAATGAAATTATTCCAACCTATATGAATCATGATGAATGGTTATTTAAAAGTAAAAATGCAATCGCATTAGCAGCTTTTTTTAACTCTCATAGAATGGTTGAAGAATACGCAGAAAAAGCCTATAAGTTAAAAAGACAAAAGCCATGGAAATATAGCGTATAATCTTAATTTGAGATTAATTCAAGATCTCATCTTCTCTTATATTTTAAGACATATAAACATCTTATTTACAATTGAATAGTTCGAAAGAACGAATTTTTACATAATCATTAAATTCTTTTTGTTGAATATAGTCTTCAAAAGTTTGGGATAAAATTTCTTCAAGGGTATCCACACCAGCTGTTAAACCATCCATATCTGGTGAAAGTAATAAAATGTAATCCGAACTTGATTCAATATAAAAACATCCATTCATTAGATTTAGATCAGAATGTTTTTCCATTATATCATTTGTATTTTTAACAATTTCATTGGTAGTAAATAAAATTAAAAGATACTTTTCCGTATACTCTTCCTTTAAATAAGAATCTCTTATTCCAGAAGCAACAAGAGTATTTCCTGTATAATTCTTAAAAAGATATTGAAGGCGATTTAATTCCTTTCTAAACTTATTTTTGTTGTGAAAAAAGTTAAATTCTTTGTTTAATCTTAAAGGTTCCTC
>Ga0111204_102_pt1 | contig 75901 bp, 67 predicted proteins | sample DeeMarSWOR136_30_FD_80378 | JGI IMG/M metagenome (GOLD analysis project Ga0111204, IMG submission 80378) | Crenarchaeota group archaeon SMTZ-80
CCATCCAATGAACCGTCGCTAGTTCCACCCTGCACAGTGGCTCTAAGTGTATAACTTGTACTACCAAGAAACTCACACACACTTAATGTATTAAGATCATCCGCTGTTCTTAATTGTGTTATATCCGGTTGAATACCATCTGTGAATGTAATAGCAGGAGAGGTTGAATAAACCTCATTTCCATAAGGATCTTGTAGTTCCGGGCCAGTTTGTGTGCTACTATAAGCGATTGTGAGACCACCTAATCCCCGGTCTGTTAATCCCGAAATAACAACATTCCACGTATCGCTGGGACTTGAACCAACTGGTACCAAAGAGGTGGCTGAAACTCCCCCCTGATTAAAAATAAATTTGCCGGCTGCATCCCCGCCCACTTCCTGAACAGGTTCATCAAAAAATACTCGAATGGTATCAATGGCATAGGCATAGGCCGAATCCAAATTGGGCCGAATAATATCCGGAGTGGGCATAACATTTGACAGCGCGGATTCAGGTATGCCAAGATCAGGATTAAAAGTAAATACGTTTGCCCTTAAAGATTGAGTCCCGGTTGCATAAGGATCTGTTGTAGTTACAGTCCCAGAGAGAACTCCTCCAGAAAGAGTAACGCTGGTTGATGCAAAAGCAATATTTCTATTAAACACTGTACCGGCAAGATCAGTATATTCCATTTGTGTGACGGCGATTAATGTATTATTACCCCAATCGCTTCCACTAATTGTTAAAGTTTCACCAGGATCAGCGATGTCATCGTTGTTTCCACCTGGGGTTGGATCATCTATAGTGGCACTTCCGACATCTAGGATAACTGGTGGTGGTTCAGAATCGGAACCAATAGAGATGAGAGAATTAGAGTTTTGAACATTCGTATTCTCAGTAAAAATTAATAAGTGAAATTTTGAAGCGGTTGTATAAATTTTTTCTAATTTAACTCTTCCATCTAAAATTCCAGATTCATCAATTTGAAGATCATATTCCTCCAGAACCACATTCTTCACTATCCTATTGTTCGCATCAAGCATGGTCATCAAAACATAGCGTACCTTGTCATTGTGGACAAAATTACTTCCCTTTACATCTATATAATCCCCACTTCGAACAACTTGGTTACCATGGGCAATTTCCACATTAGCAAAATCATCAGGTGCAGCATTTAAAAGTGAAACAGTAATAAAAATTATAGAATAAATAATCAATAACATTTTCTTCATCATAATACCTCCGTATGAAATGTACCCCAATTTTTAATTTTCACTCTTAAGGTTTCCTATACTTCTTCCCCCCACTTGAGAAAATCACCCAATCCTCGTTTGGGTTGGGCAGCCGGGAAAAACGCTTCGATCAACCGGTTTTTCAGTCCCTCCTCGGTCAATTCTGCTACTGATATGGTGCCGGTCTCTTCACTCACTACCAGTACCATGGCATCGGATTGTTCGGATATTCCCAGTGCGGCCCGGTGCCGCATCCCCAAAGTGGGATCTAACTTGGGATTATCTGTTAAAGGCAATTGACATTTGGCCGCAATAAGCACGTCGTTTTGTATCACCACTGCCCCGTCGTGTAGAGGAGAACGCGGATTAAATATGGACAAGATCAGCTGCCGGGTCATCTGTGCCTGCAAAGGAATTCCGGTTTCTATTATACTTCGAATTCCGGTATCACGCAAAATAACCATTAGCGCACCGAAATTTTTTCTTGAAAGTTCGGAAACCGCACTCACTACCTCCTCAACAATCTTCTTGGCAGATACCTGTACGATCTGACGTAAAATAGGGATTTGACCCAGATAAAGCAGCAATCGCCGAAATTCCGGTTGAAAAATAATAACAAAAGCAATCACCCACACTGTTTTCAAATTAGCAAAAATCCAGGTGCTGCCACTCATGTTGAACACTTCGGCTATAATCGATATCAGAATAATAAATAACAACCCAATCATCATCCGAGCAGCAATACTCCCCCGCAGGAATTCATAAATCTTGTAAAAGATATATGAAACAAGCGCAACATCAAGCACATCAATAACTGAAATAGAAAGAAACCCGATCTTAAAGAGCATGTTTTACCTTCAGAGACAATTACCAGCAAATTGTAAAAATTTTGCGCAATTCGCAATAATTTTCTTAAACAATATAAAAATGTATAAATACGAGATAAACCGAAATATTTATTTAATTTAAGTTATTTAATGGAAAAATCAAAATATTTCGTGATATTCTATGAAAAATTTTTTGAATTCATAATATACTTTACTACTACTAGAACCTGTTTCATTTCCTGAACATCATGTATTCTTACAATTTTCGTACCATTATTTATTGCTAAGGCCACCGCTGCGGCTGTACCCCACCCTCGATCATTCACCTCCGCATCCAGAATCTTACCAATAAATGATTTCCGGGAAGGACCCAGCAGAATCGGTAAACCATAGATTTTTAACTCTGCTAATCGCCTGATAATTTCAAAATTATCCTCCAGACGTTTTCCAAAACCAATTCCAGGATCAATGATTATTTGCCGAATGCCAGCAGACCTGGCAAACTGAATCCGCTGCTGAAAGAAGGTAACAATCTCCTCCATCAGATTATTATAATGGGGATTTACCTGCATATTTCGTGGTGTTCCTTTCATATGCATGAGAATAATCGGACATCCAGTTTCTGCAACAAGATCAGCCATTTGGGGATCGAAGGTCAATCCGGAGATGTCATTTATGATCTGTGCTCCCTCTTTCAACGACCTGCTGGCAATTTCTGATTTATAAGTATCTATTGAAATCGGAATTTTTAATCCTTTCCGTAATCTTTTTAGCACTGGATATAACCGATTCCATTCATCCGACAAATTAACCGGATCCGATCCAGGTCTGGTAGATTCTGCCCCGATATCGATGATATCGGCTCCCTCCTCCTGCATGGCCAGGGCATGATCATACGCTCTATCGCGATCAAAAAAATGCCCGCCATCTGAAAATGAATCTGGTGTCACATTCAATATCCCCATGATCAGTGGTTGATCTATCGATAACGTCCCTTCCGGCATTTCATAATGCCATTCATTGATTGCCGCATTTTCCTGTAGTTGGTTGATATTTTGAGAAAAATCGAAGAGTTCATGCGACTGCCCTTTAAAAATGGTTTGCAGTATTCGCCAGTTTGGGAAGGTACCAATTAATACCTTATGTTTAGCAGAAGCAGATTTATAAAATGGGATGTTGTTCAACCTCAGTACATTTTCCAGGGTATGCAGCTCCCTGACGGATAAATCACAAAATTTTAAAATAAGTGAATTGTTACAAAAATCAGCTCCGTATTCATTTATCCCCATCGCCTGAAATTCGGACCGATAGTCAATGGGTAAAGAGGAATGTAAAGAGCGAATGAACATTAGATCAAAATTACTCCTCTGTTGGTTGACCTAAGGCCTCCAGACACTCTTTTATTCCTTTCATTGCCTGAAAGGCATAAAAATCATCTTCACCCTGTTTATGCGCCACTCGATAGCGAAATTTCTGCAGCGCTTCTTCATATTTCCCCTCTTCCTTCAAAACAGCTCCCAGGTAGAGATAAGCATCCAGATGATTCTCGGAGTGAATAGCCCGGTTTAAATGTTCTTTGGCCATGTCATATTTTTCCCATTCATAGTAAAGTGTTCCGATGTTATAATTGATGATACCGCTATTCGGACATATTGAATCAGCTTTAAGAAAAGATTCTAGGGCCAGATTCCTGTCTAAACCCGAGGCATATATTTTACCCAGCATTAACCAGGCTTTATACGAATGGGGATTCATCTTTAAGTAATATTGTATCATTCGCAGGGCGGTTTTTGGAGGGGCGGTGTGAGAAGGATTAGACTGAATAACATTATCACACCACTTCAAGAGCACTGGTTCATCGATGGGACAAATGGCCAAAATTTTTTCATAAATATCCTGAATACCTTTAAATCCGAATTCTTTATAACGGGAAAAATGTAAAAAGGTTAGATTCATCAGGACATCTATATTAAATGGATTTTCAATATATTCCTTTTCTAAAAATATCTCGGCACTGGCATAGTCTTCCTCCCAGATAAAGCTCTCTGCTACCAGTAGATTGGTCAGATTGTTGTGTTTTTCGGCTCTCAAATAGTCCGTTAAACGGTTACGGGACTTTTGCATCTTCAAACGCCACTCTGGGAGCTGCTTGCTATAGGGATTATAAGATTTTGCTAACAACTTTTGCTGTCCTGCCAGCTTGATAGTGGCATACTGTTTCCATAATTCCAGTTCCTGAGTATTAGTAACCTGATTTTTCAACGAAAATTGGCCTTCAATGCACTTCTCATATCGTTTTAAGAAATAATCTCTCGCCATTAATACGAGTATACTATCAGGTAATTGATATTCTGCTGAATTTTCTATTCTCCTAATAGGCAGATAAGGTTTAAACTCCTGTATAATCCATTGAATAAATTTCATTCGATCGAAAATATGGAACTTCCCCTCTGCCTGTTTAACTACCCTGGCTTCTGGATACTCAATAAGCTGGAGAATTATCGAAAATTCTTTATTATTTTTATTGATGTTGCCAGATAAGACCTTATGAACGGGCATGGTCTGGTAGATGTGTTGGATAAATTTTTGACTCATGGCAGAATCGGCCGGAGTCATACGATAAAACCATTGATAAGGAAAGAAGTATTCACGTTCGCTCACATATGATTCGGTATAATGTTCAATGAAATAGGTAATATATTCTCCAAACCAGTTTTCTGTTGTATTAGATTGCATCAAACCCACTGAATATCGTTTATACACCTGTGGTGGTGGATTTTTTAGCCATATCGCCAGATATAGAATAGTATAAACAATCACGCTAATTACCATCCAGCGGATCAGATGCTTTCGGGAAAACAGTTCATTTACCCGGTGCATAAAGAGAAGAATAATAACAGTCACTATAACAAGCACAAAATACAGTATAATACCACCCGGTACATGTCCTGACAAGAAATTCACCCAGTTATCCATAAATATGCTCCACTTAACTTATCAATCTTAAAACAATTTAGCTTAAAAAAAGAAGCGATAAAATAGTTTTCCATTAAAAATGAAGGAGGGAATTATTCCTCTTAACCGGAAGGCCTGATGAATCCACTCATTTGTAGTCGTTGAAGTGGAATATTACCTCTGATGGATTGGGTTAATGTTTTGACTCCCTCTTTTTTACTTCCCCGCATGCTTACACACAGTTGCTGGGCTTCGATAAAAACGGCAACACCTTTAGGTGACAAATTCTGCATTAATGCGTCCGCTATTTGAATGGTAAGGCGTTCTTGGATCTGCAGTCGATGAGAAAAATGGGTCACCAGCCTTGTGATGCTTGAAAAACCGGCAACTTTATTATGGCTTGGTATATAAGCGATATGCACCTTCCCAAAGAAGGGTAAGAGATGGTGTTCACACATTGAGTAAAATGAGATATCTTTGATAAAGATAAGATCATCCCCTATTTCTTCTGATATTTCCGCCTGAATTTCTGGTTGGTTATCTATACCCGAAAAGATTTCACCATACATTTCGGCAACTCGTTGAGGTGTATTACGCAATCCCTCCCGATCAATTTTCTCGCCTATTCCTTGCAAAATCAGTTTTACACCCTCTGCTATTTTTTTTCGATCCATTTTAACCACCTCCGAAAACAAAAAAAGCCAGGCATATTTACCTGGCTTTTCAAATTATTGATCCTTAGATGATTGCTTTTTTACCTCAACACTCAAATCCATGTCCTCTACGGGCACTCTTTTCTTGGTCGGTTGTTGATCCTTTTCCTTAGCAATCGATTTATCCTTCTTACCAGTTTCTTTTTCTCTTGCTGCATTCTTTTTTTTAGGTACAACTGTTTTTTTATTAGTTTTCTTATTCGAAGCTTTCACTCTCGTAGCAGTCCTATTTGCCGCTCTGGAGGGGAGTTTTTTACCTGATAAAATAAGATCAATTTGTTCCCCATCCAATATCTCACGTTCTAATAACGCTTCGGCTAATTGATGAAGTTTATCCACATTCTGTGAGAGAAGCTTTCTGACTCTATTTTCAGCTTTTGTTATAATCTGACGCACCTCAGCATCGATCTCTTGGGCGGTTTTTTCACTGAAATCGCGGTGTTGGGCGATTTCTCTTCCTAAAAAGATTTCCTCTTCTTTTTTACCGAAGGTCACCGGACCCAATTTTTCGCTCATTCCCCATTCACAAACCATTTTCCGAGTCAGATCGGTTGCTCTTTCTATGTCATTACCAGCACCGGTGGTTAATTGATCCATGACCAGCATCTCGGCTACCCTTCCTCCCAGCAGGTGACAGAGGAGGGTTTCAAGATAATCTTTAGAATAATTATGACGTTCATCTATTGGCAAATAGGAGGTGACTCCAAGTGCTCTTCCCCGTGGAATAATGGTCACTTTGTGCACAGGATCTGATCCGGGTATTAATTTTGATACCAGAACATGTCCACTCTCATGATAGGCGGTGCTACGTTTTTCCTCTTCACTGATGATGAGACTTTTTCTTTCCATTCCCATCATGATTTTATCTTTGGCCATTTCAAAATCTTCCATAATTACCATATTCCGATCCTGTCTGGCAGCTGCTAATGCTGCTTCATTCACAAGATTGGCCAGCTCTGCACCGGCTAGACCAGGTGTACCTTTTGCCAACACCTCCAAATCCACATCTTCCGATAAGGGTATATTTTTGGTATGGACCCGCAAAATGCCCTCACGACCTCGTACATCGGGACGATCCACCACAATCTGGCGATCAAATCTACCAGGACGAAGGAGGGCGGCATCCAGTACATCCGGTCGATTTGTGGCTGCAATGATGATTACCCCTTCTTTTGTATCAAAACCATCCATTTCCACCAGAAGGGCATTCAAAGTTTGTTCTCTTTCATCATGTCCGCCACCCAGACCGGCCCCCCTTTGCCGTCCAACCGCATCCATTTCATCAATAAAGATGATACAAGGGGCATGCTTACGGCCGGTTTCAAAAAGATCACGAACCCGGCTGGCGCCTACACCCACAAACATCTCCACAAAATCTGCTCCGCTCATACTAAAAAAGGGAACACCAGCTTCTCCAGCTACTGCTCGAGCCAGTAAGGTTTTACCGGTACCTGGCGGTCCAAGTAATAATGCCCCTTTAGGAATCTTCCCGCCCAGACGGTTAAATTTTGAAGGATTTTTAAGGAACTCAATAATTTCACGTAACTCTTCCTTGGCCTCATCACAGCCAGCTACGTCATCAAAAGTGACCTTCGTTTCACTCTCCATCATCATTTTGGCTTTACTCTTTCCAAAAGAAAAAATATTTCTGCCACCACCACCACCACCCTGCATTCGACGGGCTAAGAATATCCAGAATCCAATTAATAATATCCAGGGAAGCATATTCCCTAAAATAAGCAACCACTCACTTGAGGGTTGAACGAATTCAATATCGATTTCCTTGCTTTGCCACAACTCTACACTTTTCTCGTCAACAAAAGGAAGAATAGTTTTAAATTTTTTATATTCAATGGTCTTTCCATTGGGGAGAACATCCTGAAAAGTGCGCTTTAGCTCACCACGAAATTCATTTTCCTTCACTACTACCTCACCACGGGCAATAAGATCATTATTCAGAAAATATAAATATTTTGAATATGGCACACTCCTTTCCTGTCCTCTTCCCATCGGGAAAATTGAGGTAAGCAGGATAATGGCCATAATGATAATAACCCAAATAAGAATAGTCTTGGAACCTTTCTTCCACTGAAATTCATTATTATCCCGGCTGGGTCCACCAGGTTTTTTATCAGGAGGTTTGGGGAGTTTATTTTGATTCATCATTTTTCCTTTATTTCAGAAAATTCTCTTTCTTTTACTTGATAAATAGCATTCAAATTTCTTTTCTGTTGTGCCAAATCCAGACCATAACCAATCACAAATTTATTCATTATTTCAAAGCCAACATAATCAATTTTTAAAGGCACTACGGAACAATCTTTTTTTACCAATAGTGATACAAATTTAACGCCGGTAGGTTTCATACTTTCAATTCTTTTCTTCAAATACTGAACTGAACGACCCGAGTCAACAATATCCTCTACTACAATAATATCGCGTTCATATAAATCAGCACTAAAATCCTTAATCATGGTTATTTGTCCAGAAGAAACCCGTTTATCACCATAACTGGAGATTTTGATAAAGTCAATTTCACAATCTATGGTAAGTTGTCGGATTAAATCTGCCATAAATAAAATCGCACCATTTAGAACACCTACGAAAATAGGTACCTTACCTGAATAGTCTCTTGATATTTCCTTAGCCAGCTGACGAATTCTCCTGCTGAGTTTCTCCTGATTGATTAACAATTCAAAATCAAGATGATCGATTTGTATTTTCTTAACTACTTTCATCTTCAATTCTTTTAAATTTCAGACAAAATATGATAGAAGAATGATCTTTTACCCGATAATGGTCATCTATCTGTAATCCCAGAATGGCTACAATCTCACCTTTGTTTTCTAATACTTTCACTTCTTTTTTCCCAGGTAATCCAATTTTCTGGTCAGTTAAATAATCACTTACCAGTTTTTTATGTTTCAAACCTAATGGTATAAAATAATCACCTGCTCTCCAGTTCCTGATAATGAGGGGAAATTCTAAATTTACTCCGTTAATGAATTCCGTATTTTTATCTGAAATAAAACTAACTTCACCCGGTAATACTTTAGATAGAGAAAATTTGATGCATGTCCCAGGGAGGAGATACTCTTTTTCCGGAAAAATCTTTATCTGTTTTTCTCTGCGCCTATCAGTAATCTCTCTATAGAATAGAACATAATTATTTTGCTTGATTGATTTTAAATTTTTCCTCCACGTGAAGGTACTACCAATTTGGGATTTTTTTATCCAGCTTAAAAAATCGGAAAACTGGTGAAATCCAATTTTAAAATCCTGCTGAGTTAAATCGGATAAAATTCTTTCACATAAAACAATTATTATCCAAGAAAAATAGAACCTAAAGACCTTTAATTCAACTTGAATTTTATTTTCGAAAAGAAAATTCAATCGGGATCGGTAGATTTCCTCAATATTTTGAGAAATATATTCATCCCACTCCATTAATATCTGGGAAAGGTGATTTAAATGTTGGGTAATGTTTACGTTGTACTCTCTCTCAATAAGGGGTAACAATTCATGGCGAATCCGGTTTCTACCAATGGTGAGATCCAAATTGGTCTTATCTGTTCGATAGTCTATTTTATGTAAATTTGCATATTCTAAAATCTCGTTCCGTTTAGCAAAGAGAAGCGGTCTTACCCATCGTCCACTGAGCAAGCGAATACCGGTTAATCCCTGCAATCCTGTTCCGTTGATTAAACGCATGAAAACTGTTTCCGCTTGATCATCAGCGTGATGGCCAGTGGCAATTTTTTGATAACCTTGCCTATCAGCCAGATCTTCAAACAGATGTTTTCTGAGTAGATGACCTGCTTCCTCCAGAGATAATCGTTTTTCTCTGGCGTATTTTTTGACAGAACCCTGCAGTGAATAAAATGGCAATAACCTAGATTTTGCTAAATTCTCTACAAAAAGTTTATCTTCTTCAGCGTCTTTACCTCTTAATTTGTGATTTAAATGGACGACTCCAAGCTTTAATCCAAGCCTTTTTCGCCAGTCAAATAGAAGGTGTAATAAGACAACCGAATCCGATCCTCCACTCACTGCCACCAGGACATTCTCACCTTTTTGAAACAAATTTTTCTCTTTAGAGAATTCCAGAAACCGGTTTTTGAGATGACTTTTCATCATAAGGCAGGAATAAAAAGAGTAGCGGCGCAGGGATTCGAACCCCGGACACTCGGATTATGATTCCGATGCTCTAACCGACTGAGCTACGCCGCCATAAATATGATAAAAAAACTGCCCTGTTTCATCAGGACAGCTTATTTAGTAGCGGGGGCAGGATTTGAACCTGCGACCTTCGGGTTATGAGCCCGACGAGCTACCAAACTGCTCCACCCCGCGGTAAATTAACTAAGAAATTTAAAATTAAAACCCACCTTTGTCAAAAGATTTTTTATTTTTTCAAAATCAACTAACTTATTTTATTATATATTCATTTACCATTTTCCAAAATTTTTTTTCGTTATCCAATCGAATATGAATCTTCAGAAAATAAATATTGCTATCAAAATTTTGAATAAAATTCCTAAGCTTCACAGCATCTTTCTGCGTGGTGATAAGCATCTCTGCATTCCGATTTCGAGCAATTTCATTAATTTCCTCTAGATCTGATTCTCTATAAAAATAATGATCAGAAAATTTTCTAAACCAACAGATAGAACACCCTAAATTTTTTACTGTATAAAAAAACTGTTCGAAATTTCCGATACCAGCAAACACCGCTACCGATTTTCCTTTGATGTGCTTTAATTCTATTTCATGACCATTTGCTAAATCAATCAGTGATACCGGAATAGTGTTACACTTAAATACCGTTGTGGTATATTTCGAGATAACATATTGATATACTCTGTTGGTTTTATTTAGAGAATATTCTGTTCGAGTTAAAATGATGATATCTGCACGCAGTAAGGATCTTTTAATATCCCTGAAATATGTAATTGGAAATAGGAAAGGAAATTCAGACCATCGACTAACATCAATCAAAACAATATCAAGCTGTCTGGGGATTCTACGATGCTGGAATCCATCATCAAGGATGAGAATTCCGTCAGGATATTTCTTTAAGAGCTGCCTGGCCATCCGACAGCGATTTGGATCTATACCTATGGGAACATCTGGTAGGTTTTGGCCCAGTAAAAATGGTTCGTCTCCAATATCGCTGGGCTGGAGACGATGTCCTTCCTCATTGCCCATAATAAACACAGGTTCAGTATTTTTTCGCAGGTATCCTCTTGTCAGGACAATAGGTTGATACCCTGCCTTGAGTAATTCTCTGGCCAGGAAATCTACAAATGGTGTTTTCCCCGTTCCACCTAACTGTATGTTCCCCACACTGATAACTAAGGATTCAATATTGCATGTTTTAAACCAGCCCCAGTCATACAATTTCATGCGAAGAAAAACCAGTAATGTATAAAACAGCAGTAATAGCCAGAGAAAAATCCCAATAATGCTCAGGGGGAGAGCCATTTAGTCGCCTCCTCTTCCAACTGGTTGGTTTCCTCTGTCAACTTTTTAGTAAAATAATGTAATTCATTGGCTGTCAGCTTAGCTGGAATATAGAGTGGTTCTTTATATATCAGTATACAACGGGAAAAAGGTAATATCAGTAGAAGACGATCCCAACTGTTAAGACGGAGGGTTCGATTGGCAGCAACCGCCAGTTGAATAATTGGAGAGCCTGTTTCAGAGGCTAACCGAATCAATCCTGCTTTAGCCTGCCGCCGCGGTCCGATTGGTCCATCCGGGGTAAAGGCAATCTCGAACCAATCAGAATTCATTTTCGATTTCATATCCTGATAAGCTTTTCTCCCACCTCGAGTACTTGATCCTCTGATAGACAGGTATCCAAAAGTTTTTAGAATCGTGGCTATCACATCTCCATCAAAATGTCTGCTTACTAATACATGAATACCCTGTTTTTCGTGAACTAACAAGGGAATAATCATATTCTCATGCCAGAATGTATATATAATTTTTTCTCCCCGTTCTCTGCATTCCTTTATGTACTTGCGATTATATAATTTAATAGAAAGAGTATCTCGGTAGGCCAGAAGCAAGGGTTTAGCTATAATGTGGGCCAGAAATATTATTAATTTTTCTCTTAATATTTTTTTCATTGGTCTTATGAGTGAATTATATTTTTAAAAGGACTGATGATGCTAACTTATTCACCTGGGGATGGGGGATCACCAGGTCTAAAATTTCACTTGCATTGATGTTGGTAAATCTATTCTTCCATCATGTTTTCTATTTCATTATTTTTGCCCATAAGTAACACCCGTGCTTTATGTACGGGAATTTCTTCTTCTGAAAGATAACAATAAGTAACTATTATGATAAGATCCCCTACCTGTCCAAGGCGGGCGGCCGCACCATTTAATCCGATAATCCGACTTCCTTTTTTAGCTTTGATAGCATAGGTCTCAAATCTCTCGCCATTATTTATATTGAATACATGAACCCTTTCATTTGGTGATATTCCCGCTTTCTCCATAATCTCTTCATCTATCGTCAACGAGCCACTATAATGGAGATTTGACTGGGTAATGGTTGCCCGATGAATTTTAACTTTTAAAAATTCTCGATTCATTATTGATCCCTATTCAAATTTATTTTCTAATACTCTTACAATTCGAAAATTTTTTTCAGGATTCCTATGCTGGAGACGTCGATCATAAAAATATATCGAAAAATAAGATATGATTAATCCTAAGAAGGCACCGAAAATACTCTCATATAATCCATTCAAACCGGGAATGTCAATAAATCTGTTAAATAGATAGTAACCAAGAATTAACATCACAAGAGGATAAAAAAAAAGTAAAAAGGCTGATTTAAGAGCAAAAGGTGGTTTTACTTCCACCTCCACTAATTCTCCTGCTTTAACGGGCTGGTGACATTCCAGATGTAGAACTCGCAATTTATCCTTATCAATAAAACAGGCATGACAATTCTCACAAGCATCAGATGCTTGCATCATTATGTCTATACCATTTTGATCATTCTTAAGCACGATTCCTCGTTCTAACATCATAAATACCACTTTCATTGCATAAATTATATAAAAATGTAACTGTATTCAAGTAAACTAAGACTTATAATTTAATTTTAATCATGAACTTATGCAAGCTACTTGATTATTGATCCTTCATTTTGCTTAAAATTTTCCTTTTAGAAAAAATCGAATACTAAAAATCGTTTTATCTTTTATATTCATGAAATAATGTTGGAACCTCAAATAGTCATTATAGGTTCATCTTGTAATAAGAAAATACCTTTTTTAAATTTATAATAAAGGATGTTCTATGCAAATAAGAATAATTTATCTGCTTTTACTAAATTTTACATTATTGTTTGCTCAAAGTCCTTTGAATGAAGTTGGTTATATTTCTGATCGCTCTAATAACAAAATACCCTATCTGAATCATATTTTAATCCAACCTTATCCGCTTGTTATTAATCAGGACAAATATAAAGTATATTTTCTCGTTGATATTATGTATGATTTTCTCCAATTTGTGAAAGAAGAAGATTTCTATTCGGCAAGTTTTCAAATCGAAGTAAATTTAACAAATGAAGAAACCAAAGAGAGCCATAAAATATTATGGAAATCTTCTTTCAGCGTGTATAGTTTCTCTGAGACCAATAGACGAGATAAATATCATTTTTCTCTGGATTCAATTGAAATTGCACCGGGAGAATACAATATTCAAATTGAATATCAGGATTTACAGGGTAAACAGAATAATATATCAAATCTAAAGCTTTTTCTCAAACCGATCACCGAAATGTACGTAGCAAAACCACTCTTTCTGGTCATGAATGGTAACCATCAATCTTACGGAATTTTACCAGGAAGACCTCTGGCGCTTCAGAATAACATTCCCTTTAACCTCCCGTTAAAATTATTTCTCCATTCCTATGTATCAGACCAGACAAATATGTCAATAAACTTTAAAATAATTCCTGAAGGATTTATTGATCCAATATTTCAGTTAGATACAACAATTACAGTGGATAATTTACAGGTATCTAATACCTTTTCCGTACCATTCATAAAGTTTAAGGAGGGACGGTACATTTTAAAAAGTAAATATATTGCTGGCAGGGATAGTACTGAACATTCCTTTACCTTTAATATCATATGGTTCAACAAACCTAGAAGTTTGAGATATATTGAATATTCAATAAGGCCCCTTGAGGTAATTATTAGCAAAGAGGAATTCAAGCAAATCAACTCAGGCAATAAGAAAGAGAAACAAAAGAAATTTGAAGCATTCTGGGATAAAAAAGATCCTACACCCGAAACAGCATTTAATGAAGTCTTTTATGAATTCTATAGCAGGGTTGATTCAGTAGATTTAGTCTGGGGAGGAAAAAGAAGATATAATGGTTGGAGCACCGATCCCGGAAGAATATATCTTATGTATGGCCAACCGGACAAAATTGTGGATCAGAGTTTAAATCCCGTCAGCCCATATTTAAAATGGATTTACTATAGACCAGATCATTATAAAATATTTATATTTGAAGCATTAGATGGAAGGAAAAGGTACAAATTAATAAGCGAGGAAGAGGAAGAATTTGAAAAAAATTGAGAAGGTAAAAATTGGTGTTATTGGCGCCGGTCATCTTGGCCGTTGTCATATCCAGCAGCTCAGGTTGATCCCCCAGGCAGAACTAATTGGATTTTTCGATACCGATCCGAACCGTTCTACAGAAATAGAAGAGGAATTCAATATTCCATCATTCCCTAACTTTGAGAAATTATTGAAAAATGTTGGTGCAATAAGTATTGTTACTCCCACCCAAACTCATTTCGATTATGCAAAACAGGCCATCGAAGAGAAAAAACATCTCTTTATTGAAAAACCTATAACAGCTACAGTAGAACAGGGAAATAAAATTGTCGAGTTGTGTAGTACTAAAAAGACAAAGCTCCAAGTTGGACATATAGAACGTTTTAATCCGGCCATTCTGGCCCTGGAAGGTTTTACTATTAATCCTCTTTTCATAGAATCTCACCGCATGTCAAATTTTAATCCAAGAGGTACCGATGTACCGGTTGTCCTCGATTTGATGATCCACGATATAGATCTTATACTCAGTTTCATCCACAGTCCAGTGAAATCAATAGATGCTAGCGGTGTTTCAATAATCTCAGAAAATGAAGATATTGCTAACTGTCGTTTAAATTTTGAAAATGGTGCGGTAGCTAATGTAACCGCCAGCAGAATTTCCACCCGCAAAATGAGAAAAATGCGATTCTTTCAATCGAATGCCTACATTTCAGTTGATTTTCTGGAAGGTAATTGCGAAATCTATGAACTGACCTCTGTTCAAAATGATACTCAAAGAGAAGGTATTTCCTTCACTTATGGAAAGATTGGTGAAGGAACCAATGCCAAAGAAATTCGATACCGTCGTTATGAGAAAAAAGATATCAATCCCCTCAATTATGAATTAACACTTTTTTTAAAATCCATTATTGACAACACAGAACCTGTGGTAGGTGGAAAGGAGGCAGTGAGAGCGTTAAAAGTAGCTGACGCTATTCTAAAAAACATTGCTGCTCATGCACAATTGGTCAAGGAAAAATGGCGTGATTATAATGGACATTAGAAAGTTCTTTTTTCAATACAGAGGCTTCACACCGGTACCCCTGGTTCTCATTGTTCTGATATTTGCACAGCCAAACTTACATTCTTTTTTATGGGGATTATTCTGGATGTTATTGGGAGAACTCATTCGCATTTGGGGAGTAGCCTATGCCGGAGGTGCAACAAGGACTCGTCAGGTGAGTGCGCCTTATCTGGTTACCGATGGTCCATTTGGCTATGTCCGCAATCCATTGTATATCGGTAATATAATTATGTATACTGGAGCGACACTCATGGCCAACGTCTGGATACCATGGTTGATCTTTATTGTATGGGTCTTCTTCAGCATTCAATATTATTTCATTATTGATTTAGAAGAAGAGAAATTAAGTGAATTGTTTGGGAAAGAATACCTAATATATAAGGAAAAAGTACCTAAATTTATACCATCGCTATCTCTGCAAATACCTAAGGAGAAAACAATACCTGACTATAAAAAGGCGTTCATTTCTGAGAAAAGTACATTTATAAGTTTCATCACTATTATTCTTTTGATTTTGGGGAAATGGCTTATCAATCAAAATATATTGTAATACTTTCAACTTAAATGAAGCAAGTGAAACTTATAAAGCAGCTCATCGGTTATTCATAAAAACCAACCAATAATATACACTCAAGAGATGTTTGGAATTAAAGTGAGATAGAATATTTATGAATATGGAAGAGACAATTTCAATTAAAAATATACAGCAAAATATTATCGGATATGATAAACATGTACCGCTGTTAAATGGTGAAACCAGACAATATATCAACTTCGATAATGCCGCTAGTACACCAGTACTAAAATCGGTAATGGATAAAGTAAATGAAATAGCCGAGTGGTACAGCAGTATTCATCGTGGCACTGGATTTAAATCCCAGCTCTGTTCAGTAGCTTATGATTATGCCCGCGAAGTTGTTGCAGATTTCGTGAACGTCGATATTTCAAAACATGCTATTATCTTTGGAAAAAATGCTACCGAATCGATTAACATACTCGCTAATCTTTACCCAACAAGTAAGAACGACATTATTCTGGTAAGTAAAATGGAGCATCATTCGAATGACTTACCATGGCGTAATCAAACAAAAGTTATTTATATCAACATCTTACCGGATGGACAATTGGATGAAGAACATTTCCTGTGTCTTTTAAAAAAATATAGCGGGAAAATTGCCCTGGTTGCTTTAACAGGTGCTTCTAATGTGACAGGTTGGGTGAACAACATAAACTACTATGCTACAATATGCCACCAACATAATACAAAGATTTTTATTGACGCTGCCCAATTGGCACCTCATCGGGTAATAAATATGATGGAACATAATAATCCAGGTCATATTGATTTCCTTGCGTTTTCTGCTCACAAAATATATGCCCCCTTCGGATCCGGAGTATTAATCGGAGACAAAGAATTTTTTAATAATGGACCACCGGACTATGTGGGTGGAGGAACAGTCAGCATTGTTAGCTTGGATCACACTCACTGGGCTGAAACACCCCAGAAAGATGAAGCTGGATCTCCAAATACCATAGGGGCAATCGCCTTAGCGGCATCGCTGCAAACCATTAAAAAAATTGGAATAGAAAATATCATAGAACATGAAAAACAATTGACATCTTATATCTTACAAAAAATGCAGCACATACCTAATGTAGATATTTATGGAAGCGCCGATCCCACTATTATTGAAAACCGCCTTGGTGTTATCTCATTTAATATACAGAATTTACCTCATGCACTGACCGCTGCAATCCTGAACTATGAAGGAGGAATAGGGGTACGGAATGGTTGTTTCTGTGCACATCCCTATGTTAAAGAATTGTTAGGTATCAAAGAAAATGAAGCCGAGGAATTGGAAAAACAGATCATTGACGGAGATCGTTCAAAATTGCCTGGTGCGGTAAGAGCCAGCTTTGGTATGTATAATACCATAAAGGAAATAGACCGATTTATCGAGATTTTAAAGGAAATTGCTAACTATAATTATAACGGAGAATACATACTGAATAGAAATAAGGGAGATTACCGCCCGAAAGCTTTTCAACTAAAATTTGAGGATTATTTTAAATTTAGTGTGTAATCTTATTTCTATCTTTTCGCTTGATCGCAAAGAAAGCATCTTACGATCTTTCTTCAAGGGCCAGTGTCAAAGCAGTAGTGAGTTTTAAAACATCTCTGTTCGCTTTCCTTAACCGATCTGCTAAAATATTGGAAAGATTACGATAAAATATCATACCGAAATCCTGGTGCTCTTGTACCAGTTCATTAATTTTATCTGCCGAAATTTCCCCCAACAGGCAATCTGTTTCGGCGGAAACAGTAGCCGATCGTACTTCTTGGCTTTGATATATTGCACATAATGACATCTCACCGAAGAAAGCAAAATCAGAATCCTTTAACTTAATAATGGTTTTATCCAATTCACCTTTGCCATCTATCTCACCAAAAAGGGTTAACCGCTTTGTGATTGACACCTTACCTTTGAAAAGGAAAAACATACTTTCCCCCTTCTCACCCTCACGAATAATAACTTCACCACTTTTACAAGTCCTCATATGCAAAAAATCAAGCATTACTTTTAGATACTGTTCAGAGATATCCTTGAGAAGAGGAACATTTTTTAGAAATTGCAGCAATTCTATAGATTGAGATTTTTTCATAATTTTTCTATTTTTTTCTAATTGATGATAATCAAAGAAAGATCTTTCTCTAATACAGTGTCATCTGAAGGATTAAGACGCACATCAAGATATTCACTTTTCTTCAGACTTCTTCCTGCTTCACGGAATTTCCTCTCAATAAATTTATCAAGATCGGAATAATCCTCAGATAAAATTTGATTAAAGGAGAGGGGTTTTTGTTCTTTCACAATGGCGATAGGTAATTTCTGATTTTTACGGTAATAGTTGACTGCCTCACCAAAAGTTTTACCTACCAGATCATCAGGAATATCTTGTCGAATCAGGCGTCCCAATGCACCACCTTTCACCAATTGTTGAATAGACTGTGGAATACCGGGAGCAGTAATCATTTCTCCTAAAAGTACTCCTGAGAGATCATCACTTACCAGATAGTCTTCTACCTGCGCTTTTTTCAAGTAAGGTTCATTTTCCCGATCAAGGATATGGGCATATACCTTTATTTTGGGTTGTATTGCTTTTACTGAGAAAGCTGTCAGAATTGTTTTTTCATCACTACGGGAAGACATACCTGTACTGGTATCCGGGATAATGAGAACCACCTGGGCTTTAATAAGATTTGCCCGATGAAGTATTTCCTCTTGTGCAAAATCACCTCGCACAAAAAGTAAAGGATATCCCTTAAACGATAAATTAAGATTTTCAATTTCATCTTCGGGAAGTTGGTTTATCATAACGACTTTAAAGGGCGGATCTTTCTTAAAAATGACCTTCAGAATCTGTTCAGCAGTATGGTTCCAGCCGCACAGAATGATATGCCCCTTTTCAGAAATTTGTTTCAAACCGCGCTCCTCCTTTAGTTTTTGTGCTACGAAAATGGATGAGATTGTTGCGGTAAAAGTTGAAACTAAAGCTACACCAGTAAAAATAATGACCACACCCAGAAATTGACCCAAACCTGTTGCAGGTACAATATCTCCATAACCTACAGTTGTAATCGTCACCAGTACCCACCACATAGCTTGCCCAAAACTGGTCAGGTCCGAGTTTTGATTAGATTCGATGAAATAAAATAAAAAAGCACCGCTAATACTGATGCAAAAAATGAATAATAGGATAGTTAATAATATATTCTTACGCAGATAATAATATATTTGACGCAGTGGGATCAAATGCATCAACCTTATTGATTTTCCTGTATCATCATACACAATATAATAAATAAATTCACCATCATTTAATAAAAATTTTGGTGAATCATCTCTCTTAAAAAATATTATATCATGTTATTATAGTATTCTCTGCTCTTCAGAAAAGTATAATCTTAATATTAAACAAAACCATACATTTCATGCATAGGGGATTTTAGATAATCGTAATTAATTCAACCTAAAAATCTTTTCCTTCAGACGTCAAGAAAAGAGGGAACATATTTTATTTCTGTATACCTGGCAGTTCAGAAATCAAGGAATTAGAACTTATTTTTTATCAATTGATTCTATTAGGAGATAATAAATATTATAGTAAAAAAGTCCCTGAAAAAATTAAAAACCCATTCTATTGAAATTTGATTCCATTATAAATCAGGATAAGTATCTATTATTGTTATGAACCTAATTGTAGGAAGCAGCGCCAATCTAATACCAGATTAAATTGATTAATTTAGCGGATAATCTTATATTTACAATACAATCATTTTCGATAAGGATAATGTTATGAACATAGAGGTAGACAAGAAAGAAATTATACCCGGAAAATATATAAAGTTAATAGAAGGGGACATCACCGAGGAAAAAGTTGATGCTGTTATTAATGCAGCAAATTCATATTTAAAACATGGTGGGGGTTTAGCAGGGGCTATAGTCCGTAAAGGCGGTGTCGTTATACAAAAAGAAAGTAATAGAATTGGTTTTGTACCAGTGGGTCAGGTAGCACTCACTAGTGCTGGTAATTTACCAGCTAAATTCATCATTCATGCAGTGGGACCGCGCTGGGGAGAAGGTGATGAAGATAATAAATTAATTCACGCAGTACAAAATAGTTTGGAATTAGCCGAAAGAAAGTATTTTAAAATAATTTCAATACCAGCCATTAGCACAGGTATTTTTGGATTCCCTAAAGATCAATGCGCAAGAATAATTATCAAAACCATAGAAAAACATCTTCAATCTCATCCTGAAAGATCTTTAAAAGAAATTCGCATATGTCTCTTGGATAAAGATACTTTGGACATTTTTCGGAAGGAATTCTAAAAGAGATGGAACATTTTTATAATAAATTGTGCTAAAATGTTCAAACCTAGAAAGACAAGAATCAGAATTAATAATACCAGTAACCACTTCCACCATTTAAAGGACTTTTTAGGAAGCTGTATTCTCTCCTCCTTTTGGGAAAAGAACTTCTCGTCCATTAAGGATATTTCTTCTTGCTTCACCCCATTGATTTCACCTTGAATGGATTCATCAGTACACAGGTCAACAATCTGATGGTCTATTTTATTTGCACCTTTCAAATAAGCATATAATAATGCATTTGATGCAATTACACTTATTGTTCGAGGAATTCCTCTAGATAATTGATAAATTCGCTGAATAGCGTCCGCTTTGAAGATATCTTTCTTAGTATAACCAGCCACTGATAAACGATGGAAAATATAACTTTGGGTATCGGCATAACTAAAAGGGTGAAGATTATATTGGATCTGTATCCGTTGATAGAGAGCAGTATGTTCACTCCCTTTTAAAACAAGAATTAGATCTGTTAATCCAACTAAAACCACCTGAATCAATTTACGGGTATTGGTCTCCAGTTTCGTCAGGAGAAGAATATCTGCCAATTGTTCTGAATTTAATTCATGTGCATCGTCTATTATCACGGCAAAATTCTTTTCGTAGAATGACTTTTTCAAAATATATTCATATAGCAGGTTTAAAATATCTGATTTGGAAAATTCTTTATAATCAAGCTCAATTCCATATTCTCTACAAATATGTTGTAGTAATTTAGATCCAACTATTCTGGGATTAACAATCATAGCAGTATGCTGATTTTCGGGCTGGCTTTTTATATAAGACATAATAACTGTAGTCTTACCCGATCCAACATCACCGGTTAACAAGATAAGACCTTTCCGCATTTCTACTCCAAACTTCAAGCGAGCAAGGGCTTCTTTATGCTCTTTGCTAAGGTAGAGAAATTTAGGATCTGGTGTTAAATTGAACGGTTCTTCCTTGAGTCCAAAAAACTCACTATACATGTAAGATAATTACTTCCAAATATTGGGTTAATGCCTTGATTGATCTATTAAAATAATTTATTCTCAAAGTAATATATAGTTGAACGGAAAGTAAGGTGGCTCAACATAATGGTATCATCCTTGATAAGTATATAAAATATCCATTTTACTATCTAAAATAAACTAATTTGAGTTCAGGTAAAGTCTTTGATATCAGTCACAAGATAATATTAAAAGAATATTTTTCCAAATGACTCATAATGAACATCAATTTTTGATTGTTTTATGTGAGGCAATTTCATATATTCGCTCGGTTCTATCCGCCCCCGTAGCTCAGTGGAAAGAGCAATGGCCTCCGGAGCCATGTGCGCAGGTTCGATTCCTGCCGGGGGTACTAAAAAGGATTTTTTAAAATCGTTCGTTTTTTAATTGACACAAAAAAAATGTTTTATTAAATTTTTGACACTCTAATAATAGAAAGGATTTTTAATTACATGGCGCATCATAAATCAGCAGTCAAAAGAATAAAAACATCCGAACGCAATCGGATCCGCAATAGATATAGCCGTTCTACTATGAAAACTCGTATCAAGGATTTAATGAAAGCGAATTCCCGAGAGGAAGGTTTAGAGAAACTGAACAAAGCGGTGTCTACCATCGATAAATTGGTGAAAAAAGGAATCATTCACAAAAACACTGCTTCCAATAAAAAATCACGGTTAATGAAATATGTCAATTCTTTGACATAAAAACAATTTCCCTCCTCAACCCGAAAGAAGCCTCACGCTTAAATTCACCCTTCCCTTGCGTGAGGCTTCTTTTTTTAAAAAACACAATCTTAAAGATTCAAACCTGGATCATTCTATTGCTGAAATACTCTATCTTCCATCAGTTTGCGGACAATTTCAATAAAGACTTTTGCAGATAAACTTTCTGGATCACGAATGACTATCGGAACTCCTTCATCACCTGCAGTTGTTATTTGAGATTCAATAGGAACCTGTCCTAACAAAGGAACCTTTAGCTGTTTAGAGGTATGGACAGCCCCATTACTTCCGAAAATATACGTTTTTTTACCACAACTAGGACAAACGAAGTAGCTCATATTTTCAATAATTCCCAATACCTTAGTACCCACTTTTTGAAACATCTTTAAACCCCGACGAGCATCAATTAAAGCCACTTCCTGCGGTGTTGTAACAATCACCGCACCAGTAATAGGTGTCTTCTGAACCAAAGTTAATTGTGCATCCCCTGTTCCTGGCGGTAAATCAATCACTAACACATCTAATAGACTCCATTCAACATCATGAAGGAATTGTTCGACAGCCTTCATTACCAATGGTCCCCTCCAGATCAGAGGTGCATCGTCATCTATCAAAAATCCCATAGACATTAACCGCACTCCGTACTTTTCAATAGGAATGATTTTCTGTTCCGGTGTCACTTTTGGACGCTCTTCAACTCCCATCATTATGTGTATGCTTGGACCATATATATCACTATCCATTAAACCTACCTCAAATCCCTGCTTGGCCAAAGCAATTGCCAGATTCGTACTTATCGTGGATTTCCCAACACCTCCCTTCCCTGAGGCAACCGCAATAATTCTTTTTATTCCAGGAATCGGGACACGTCCAGCCCATGGATCACCTCCGGTAGATTGCTGATTTCGCGTAGCTTCTGAGACACTTTCCTCAACAATATCAACTTTATACTCTGATAATTTTTCTGAGATTGCCTCTTGAATATCACTTTTTATCTGATCTTTTATCCCCTCATTTTGGGTGGTAAATTTTAATCGAATCTGAACCACTTTTTCTTGAACCACAATATTTTTCACCACTCCAAATGAAACAATATCACGAGAAAAACCTGGATAATATATAGTAGTTAATATCTGTTCAATATCCTTCCGTGAAATTTTACCCATTCAATTCTCCCTTTAATTCTATTAAAAATCAAACCACATGTTAATATACAGTTTACCCAAATAATTCAACCTCCCAAACCATCATGAATTAGAAGATTAAAATTAATGATAAACAATTATTTGATTGAATTTTTTAATTAATAATCTTAACCTTAATTATTTTGCTGGTTCCACGACTTTTTCACGAGTCTCATTTTATAAATAAAAATCCCAGCAATTACCCCTAATGTATCTGCAATAAAATCTCCCATACTCATTTCTCGGCCGATAACGAAATTCTGATGGAATTCATCACTTAATGCGTATACAGCACCAAATATGATTCCCAGAATAAAGTAATGTACATGAAGAAATGGTGCTTTCTTCTGATAATAGAATGCTCTGCCGATTAAATATCCAAAAATTGCATAAAAGAAAAAATGATAAAGTTTATCTTGTGTTTGAAAGCCAAGATCTGGTGTAGAGATTCTGGACAAAGAAGATATCCAAAAGATGAGAAGCATATACATTAACATTGGCAATTGGTATTTAACAAAATAAGGTTTTCGCATATCACCCTTAATAAAAATCTTTTATATCCAGGCCAATAGACCAACGGAATTTTATATTGTTCACATCAATAGTATCATTCACCCAAATGGGAAAATCAAAATAAATCTGATTGATATCAAAATATTGAAAAATAAAGGGCATTCGATTAAAACGAAGGGTAAAGCCAATTTCACCATAAAACTGAGAAAATTTTCCCCATTGATCTGCCAGGCTTGACCAGGTGGTATACCCGGAAAAGCTTATTTCTGATATATATGGAAAATAAACTTTAGTTATGTTCATGGGATATCCAAAATCAAGTTCTAGAAATCCATTTAAAATAGAATTACCGATTGAGGTCCAGCTAGTGGCAAGTGATCTTAGATTGCCTCCTCCCGGGTGAAAAATATTTCCATTTTCCCACCACCCAGAAGGTAGACTGCCTTTCGCCCTTAAATAAGGATTATAAAAAAGGTCATATATTTCTGCTCCACCTAAACGAAAAGCTTTTTGCAGAGGCGGATCACCCGTCACAGTACCTGTTAGTAAACCAACGGTTACTTTTCTTGATAAGGCCAGAGGGAATCTCAATTTACCACTAAATCCCCATTTCTGATATCCAAAATCCGTACCAAGAAATGCCGATTCCATATTTAAAAAAATTTCCCAACCTTCTGGCAAATATCCTGAATGCCATGATTCTTTTTTTAGCATAACTTCAAAATTACTAATACTCCCCTCTTTTGAAGGATAAGGTAAATAGTCCAACTCATACAAATTCTGCCATTGCCAACCTGCAATAAAAGAAAATTGACCAGGACTTTCGTTTTTTATATATTGAAACCATAATCCTGCACCACCTCTACCGGTTACATTATAAAGATGCGTAATAAAATGGAGCTTTGGACTTAAATGATAAACTGGATGCTCAAACCAAAAATCTACTTCAGGACGGAATGATCGCGTTCCGATTAATAATCGGAAGCGATGCTGGTAATCAGGATATATGAAATTACCTCTTGTTCTGAGGCCGAACTGAAAGCCATCCATTTGATTATAAAAAATAAAAGGAAAAATGGTCGCGGTATAACCATCGGTATTAGGGAATAAATACTGTCGATGTAACCAATACCAATGGATTGGGGGTAGTAATTTTGAATCATTGTTGAATGGATTGATGTCTAACAGTTTATTCTCCGGATCAATTTGTACATGAGAAATTTTATCTGGTAATTTTAACTGGACTATTTTCTCATTTTTATAATGAGACCAGGGTGTGATCTGAGTTGTTTGCGGTTCAAGAAAATTTTCACCATCCCCCACTGGAATCCTGTAGTGATATCTGTTACCGTCCTTTAAGGAAAGCTTAAAATCAAGTGGCATATTAATAGGTTGTTTTTTTTCGAAGGTCACTTTTGCAAGATAATAGGATGAATCCGCCTGGGATTTCCAATTACCTCTCACTTGTTTCACACTATAGTCACAATGCCAGGTAGTATTTAACCATTGAGTGAAAAACCAATTCAGGTTTTTTTGGCTTACTTTTTCAAAGCAATTATATAAATCCTGAGGATAAGGATGACGGAATTTCCAGGTGTTAAAATACTCTTTAATTCCTTTCCAAAAATCTGTATCTCCTAAAAGATACCTGAGTTGTGATATAACCAAACTCATTTTCTGATAATATGGTGTATAATAATCATTCTGAAACCAGTCATAGGGTAGATCTATTTGTTCTTCATTGCCGCTTCGAATATACTTCAGATAAATTATTAAATCATTCTGCCGATGATTTTTACTGTAACCAAAATATTTACCCCAGAATCCTTGGGGAGATGTTACATAATAATTCTCCTCACCATAAATATATTCAAACGCAAGGTTTTCAAAGAAAGTAGCAAATCCCTCATCCATCCAGCCGTAACGGGTCTGATTATTTGCAATTAAGCCATAAAACCACTGGTGAGCTATTTCATGAATAATTGTCGCACTGAGAGATATTGGATTGGATATATTATCATTGATAATGACCAGATTAGGGTATTCAATTCCCCCTGCAGTAATATATCCATCAACCACTGTAAGAAAGGGGTAGGGATATGATCCAATTTTATCCTCGAAAAATTGCATACATTTTCTGGCTATTTCTATTTGAGGTTCCCAATCTTTCAACCGATATTGAGGAATAAAGAAAAGAAGTGTATGATTCCCGGATTTTATTCGACGGATAGCAAATTCAGGATCTGCAGTCCATGCAAAATCATGCACCAATGGTGCAGAGAAAAGATAGGTAACTGTGCTTGTATCTGACCACATTTGATACTGGAAGCGTCTATCAATATATTCTACAGAATCTGGTAATACTTCAGGATTTAGCAGTGAACCTGTAGCACCTACTATAAAACCTGATGGTACCGTGATTTCTACCTGATAATTTCCCCATTCCTGATAATATTCAGCATTGAAATGCTGATCTATATGCCATCCGTATTGATCATACACTGCTGGAACCGGGTACCAGTTACCAACATCATAATGATATCCATAATACCCGTATCCATCAGTAGATCTTGGTAGAATAGTGTTAAATCTAATATGAATGAGTTGAGAATCTCCTGGTACTATCGGTTGATTTAACGTTAACTGCATTATGGTACCAAATATTTTATAAGACAATTCAAGGTCTGAAGAATCTGTCACTGATATAATTTCAACATAACCAAAATTATTTTCATCTTTCTCTAAAGATTCCTTAAACTTATTAATATAAAGATGAAAGTATAAAACACTCAATGTATCGATAGAATTGTTAAAATATGTTAGTTTTTCCTTTCCCTCCAACCGGTTGAGTGCCGTAAAAAGTCTGACTTCGATCTGATAATTGACTTCCTGCTGAAAATAGCAATAGGTATGAATTGGTAGAAAAAGAAGAATAATTAATAAAAGTTTACCGTTTTGCATTTATTTTCAGGAAAGCTGTATAAATTAAAGCAGATAAGGAATGGATTTATCCTGATAAATATAGCTTATCATACATCAGAACTGAAGATAATATTAGGTTTTTCATAACCAGCTAGAAAGTCGGTAAATAATTGAAAAACCTAATGTATTTTACCATTTTTTAACTGATCAGGATTTTTAGAGAAAATAGACTCAGCATGCTTTATGATACTTTTCCCATATCTATCTTGTAATTGATCCATAATCTTTTCTGCTTGAATTTTTTTTTCTTTATCCTGTTCCCAAAAGTTCATTTGCCTCTCTCGCTCCTCCACCAGATTTGAAACCCCCACTCCCACTAGGCGTACTGCGTCAGGGAGTGGGTCAAATTCGGAAAGCATAAAAAGGATTATTTGATAAATCTCATCTGTTAAATTCGTCGGATTTTCTACAGTATGACTTCGGGTATAAGTTTTAAAACCGGCGAAACGGATTTTTAGATGTACAGTAGTGCCTCGTACACCAGAACGACGTAACCTACCACTTACTTTTTCGGATAATGCAAACACTGTTTTCCGAACATATTCATATTCAGTTTGATCACGTTCAAAGGTAATTTCATTACTCACCGATTTGACATCCTCTTCATCAAGAACATCGCGGTTATCCTCCCCTCTTGCCATTTGATGAATGTGAGTGCCAATTTTCCCAAACTTTTTTTCGAGTACTTCTAATGGATACTGGTAAAGCTGATAAACAGTCTCAATCCCCATTTTTTTTAATTGTTCAAATGTTTTCTTACCAATTCCCCATAATTTTGTTACCGGTAAAGGATTAAGAAATTCTTGAATTTTATCTGGGTATACAATGGTCAAACCGTCTGGTTTCTGAAAATCGGAAGCAATTTTCGCAAGACACTTATTAGGTGCGATACCGACAGAGGCATTTAAAGAGATCCTCTTCTTTATTTCTGATTTAATGCTTATTCCAATTTCCTCTATATTTTTAAAAAAATGCTTATGTCCGGTGAGGTCCATGAAAGCTTCATCAATGCTAACAACTTCGATTAAGGGGGTGAATAGGTTAAGTATGGTTATAATTTTTTTTGAATAATCACAATAAATATCTCCATGCGGTCTGACATATATCCCATGAGGGCAAAGACGGTAAGCAAGAGATATGGGCATAGCAGAATGCACTCCAAATTTTCGTGCTTCATACGATGCTGCCGAAACGACGCCTCGCCCTTTCCCATCTTTAGGATCGGCACCCACAATGACCGGTTTCCCTCTCCAGGAAGGATGCATTAACTGTTCCACAGAAGAGAAAAATGCATCCATATCCACATGTACTATAATTTTATTCCAATTGTCCATAACTACTTAAATATAAAAACGCCTGCAACAAAAATGACAACGATAGTACCAATGATTATATTTTTTCTTATTGCCCTTTTTTTCTTGGCCTTATCATAATTAGATTCCAAGGTCAATTTGTGATAATCACCCACTATAAGGCTGAACGCACCATCCAATCCGAATCGATTAAATTTCTTCGCTGAAGCAGAGCTAGGCACACTATATTTCACATTTATGGCACCAGATGTAAATTCTCCAGACTTGTTACGATTGAAAGTGATTTGACCATTTATTCCCTTACTTATAGCAATAAAATTATGCGGTCTCCCATTGTAAGTCATAAATATTTTATCGATGTCGTTTTGCCAGAAAAGGGTATCGGAAAGAGAATCCCCAAGCAAAAAGTAATAATCAAAAAAATCCGGATGGTCACCATCAATATCACCAAAAACAAGTCTTAAAAGATTATTCTCCCCCATACTTAATTGAGGGAAAAAAAGAACCTGTAAAGTCTCTTCGTTCTGAATAATAACGGAGGAGTCATAAGCAATGCTTGCATCCTGATAAATAAAGGCTTGCTTTATAATATAATACCGAGGAACTCCATCATTTATTTGAATTTTGATATCTCCCATCTTATCCATGGCGAAAAGTTGCGGTATAATGAAAAGAGGAGTTATCAAAAAAATGAATTTGACTTTCATACCCAGTATATTTATGGAATATAGATCTCCTAAATTTTTCTGGTTATTCATTATTCTATCATGACAACAATTTACGTTTATAATCCTAATTTGCTATTTTACGCAGCTTAATCAACCTTTGTTCTACATCGGGGTCCCGATGATGTATATTCGTTAAATATTTCTGCATATACATTAAGGCATCATAATCTCGTCCCTGCTCATCTGCAATAATTCCTAAATATTTAAAACATTCCCAGCAATTTGAATTCGATATAATGGCCCGATTTAGTAATTTTTCTGCAGCAGAGGTATCAGCCTGGCTAAGCTGAAACTTAGCAAATTCTATTAATATACTAACATTTTGATTATCAAAGTCTAGTGCAAGATTAAACTGATCTAAAGCAGTATCATATTTTCCTAATTTGATAAAATATTTTGCACGATATGCATAAATAGTAGGATCATCCGGCTTTAGATTAAGAGCTTGATTCAAATATGAAATACCTTTTTCGAGTTCATCTATTTCAATATAAGTAAATCCGAGATATTTTGCGGCACTAAAGCTTCTAGGATTATCTTGGATATAGAGTTGCAGATTTTGAATGGCTTCACTAAAATTTTTTAAAAGATAGTAGGCTATTCCTTTCACTCTGTAGGTCTCAGCAGACGTTCCTCCTTTTTTTTCATAAAATTTTATTCTCTCCAAAGCCAAAACGGGTCTATTATCAAATAAATAGGCTTCTGCAAGCATAATTTCGTAATTCAAAGAATCTGGAATACTTTCCACTAAACTGGTTAAAACTTGAACAGCTTGATTATATTGCTTCTCATTCATATATAAATATGAAAGAGATCTCCATGCTTCAGGAAAAAAGGATTTAATTATTAAAGCGCTCTCGTATGATTTAATTGCACTTTTATTTTTTTTCATCAATTCAAAAATCTGACCTCGAGCATAATAGAATTGAGCATATCCTGGTTGTAAAATGATAGCAGTATCGATTTGAGATAATGCTTTTTCGTACTGTAGAGATTCAACAAAATTTAGTGCCCGCTTATAATATATCAAGGCAGGAAGATCCTGAATGTCATTATCCTTTGCCTGTTTTACTGATCCACAAGAGAAGACCAATATCAAAAATAACACTATGAGAATCGAAAGAAACTGTTTTAAGTACATAAAATTGAAAAAGAAACTGCTATTATTTAATTTTATATTTGACTAACACTGTCTCGACTTTTCTATGATCTTCTGTATAACTTTAAATGATGATATTCAGAGAATCCAATTCACTCGAAGGACTGTATTTATGAAAAAGAAAATAATTTTTCATCCCGACATGACAACTAAAGATAGAATAAAACAATACACTAAAAAAGAGAAATCTTATTTCATTCTGGTCGTTCTGCTAGTATTAGAACTTCTTCTGCAAGGTCTATTATTCTTAAAAGTAAAATGATTTAATAGTATAAATAATTTTCTTAATCTTTTTAGAGTAATTGTTAGAAGTATGTGGCAGATTTCTCATTACATAAGGTGAGGAAATTGCGGTGATTGATATAAAGCTTTCGTTATACGGAATGTTTACCTATTTTGTCAGTGAGACATATGAGATTTTCATATGAAATCAAAGATAGAATCTATGTTCCAAGATATTTTATCAATCTCTTGAATTTTAGTAGAAAAAACGTCATCAGTATTGCTCCAAGAATGCAGCCTAAGGAATTTGTTACGAAATCAGTGAGTGTTACATGACGATGAGTAGTAAAAATTTGAAAAAACTCTACTGACAAACTGATACTTGCTCCGAATATAAAAATATGTATCCAATATTTAGAGGATAAATCCACACCTTTCTCACCCAATTTCCTCAGGGATAACAATCCACCAATTGGAAGGAAAAAAGCAATATTTGCCAGAATATCTGATTTTAATATGGGTCTATTTTTACTTAAAAAGGGAATCCAATCAATCTGTGAAAATCGGATGTAAAGACTCTTCAGATCACTAATAAATTGAAAAGGGTAAATGGTTAGAAAATAGATAAAAAAAATATATAACAGGATTATTAAATCCAATTTGTTAAATTCCTTCCCATTAAAGCAAATTTTCATATTGATCCCGTTTTGTTTACTGTATTATCTCAAATCGCATATAAATGTATTGAATTTCTTAAGAATTTTTTAATTAGTATAAGTTGGAGTTCCCTGCCACGCCATGCTGGCAGTTAGTGAATAAATTTATAATATAATCCACGGACATAGCAGTAGTTCTCATTTCTGGAAATCCAGGATATTGAAGTGCTAGAGGGATATCTCTTCTTAAATTCAGTTTGTCCTGTTGAACAAAATAGAACCATTTATTTTTATATAATCGTTCAGCAAGATATAATTGTTCAGTTTGTCCAGGTGTTGGAATGAAAAGGGCTTTTTTTGTCAATTCAGCCAATTCCATTATTGTACTGAATCCAGAACGTGATATAATTATTTGGCTTTTATTCATAAATAATTCCATTTCAGTACGAGCAAGATGATGATATATTATAATATCCGGATGTGTGTGTTCAACAAAATTTGATTCTGGTAGACCAAGCGCAACCACTTTTTTCCCTGGGATGTCATTGATTTGCGCCCTAATGATTCTTTCCAATACTGTCCTTTGGGGTTCGGGTCCGGAAATGGAGATAAACACATCTATATCATTTTTCAGATTCTCCTGACGTGAAAGACTCGAGAGAATTCCGGCAAAATAATACGTTTTTTCACCCGTGATTTTTGACATATCTCCACTAATAAGTCCCTGATTTTTTTGCAAAGTATCCGGTACAATCACAGCTGAATATTTACAGTGAAAGTAATTATTGAATAGTACACCCAAAAACTCAAGGTATCGAATTGACTTTGGAGCGATAAAACGAAGCTGATGCGTTAATAAAAATGAGGGTATCTCCTTAGAAAAACAGCCATAACGATGATCACTTAATATGATATCTACTTTATTTTCATGAATATATTGTCTTATAAATTTATGCTCAGATAAAATGACACATAACAATCGGGGAAATTTCAACATAATCCTTAAAACACTTACTCCCTTTTCAGAATATCGAAGACTATAATCAGCCATCTCAACAAATGATGCTTGTGGTATTTCCTTTTCAAGAAAAATGAGCGACTTTCCCGAGCATCCAATGATTACCTGCCATTCTAACTCAATACATTTTTTTATAATTGGTAAACTTCGAGTAGCATGCCCCAATCCCATGTCTAAGATTGCAAAAAAAATCTTTCGCTTCTTCATGAAATTACTATTAATAAATTATAAACATTATTTTACACATTTTCTTTAAACACTACAAATAAAAAGGCCGGTATAAAACACCGGCCTTCTGAACAAATTATATATTTAAAGCAACAGCGGACTGGCAATTCTAACCACCTCTTCTAAGATTTTTTACCCCTTTTCTGCGTCTTCCGGCTACTGCCTCCGTTATCCTCTACCGCCTTTTCTGATTTTTTCTTATCTTTTTCAGAGGATTTTTTTCCTTTTTTAGGTGATGCTTTCTTCTTTATTGTATCAAGATTATCTTCTCCCTCTTTTTCTGATTCCGATTTTTTAAGCTCTTCTTTTATCTTTCCAACTTTTGATTTACCTTCTGCAACTTTTAAGATAATAGGTTCACTAGGCTTATCTATCTTTTCCACTGTCTTTTGCTTTTTTCTTATTTCTCTTTCTTCTTTTTTTGTAGAAACAGACTCTACTTTTTCATGAGCAGTCTCTTCTATAACCTCTTTTTCAGCTTCTTTACTAGAAGCTACCTTTTTAGATTTCGGTTTTCTGGCTGGTCGCTCTTTTTTATATTCTTCATCAGGCAGACCTTCTAAGACTTCCGGAACATCTTTTACAAGTTCTCCCATTGTGGTAGGTGTGAAATTATGAGTGGTCATATAACTATCGATTTCTTCCTGTTCTTTCCCTTTGAGATATTCAGAGACAGAAAGCACGATTCTTTTATTTTCCTTGTCGAACTCGATTACCTTTAATGGTAATTCATCACCAACCTTAAAATGATCTGAAGCTCTTTTTATACTTGGTTTACCAAGATGATTGAGAGGAACAAATGAATCTACCCCGAGAGGTAAGGTGACAATTACACCTTTGTCGATTAAGCGTGAAATGGTTCCCTTTGTTTCTATTCCAACATTATATGATTCTTCGAATGTATCCCATGGATTCGCTTCAACCTGTTTATGTCCTAAAGCAATCCTTCTTTCATCCTTATTGATATCCAGTACCACCACATCAATTTCCTGATTCTTTTTAACAACTTCGCTGGGGTGTCTCACTTTTTTTGTCCAACTTAAATCAGAAATATGGACTAATCCATCCACACCTTCTTCAAGTTCAACAAAGGCACCAAAAGGCGTGAGGTTTCTAACAATTCCTCGGTGTTTTGAATTAATTGGATATTTTTTCTCTATATTTTCCCATGGATCAGGAAATAATTGTTTTAGCCCAAGTGAAATCTTCCGATCATCAGCTTCAATACTAAGTACCACAGCCTCCACCTCATCTCCTTCTTTTAAAAGTTGAGAAGGATTCTTGATATGTTGAGACCAACTCATTTCCGAAACATGAATAAGACCCTCGATTCCTTTTTCAAGTTCAATAAACGCACCATAATCGGTAATGCTGACGACCTTTCCTTTTACCTTACTCCCAATCGGGAAACGTTCTTCCACATTTTCCCATGGATGAGGTTGTAATTGTTTAAGACCAAGCGAAATTCTCGATTTATTTTCATCAAAGTCGAGAATCATAATATCAATTTCCTGGTCAAGCTTAACCACTTCAGAAGGATGATTCACCCGTCCCCAGGAAAGATCGGTTATATGTAAAAGTCCGTCTACACCTCCCAAATCTATAAATACTCCAAAGTCGGTTATATTTTTAACCATTCCTCTACGTACTTGGCCTTTTTGGAGGGTTTCAATAATTTTTTCTCTTTTACTTTCTAGTGTTTTTTCTATAATGACCCGTCGAGAAACAACAATATTTTTTCTCTGCTCGTTTACTTTAACAATTTTTAAATCTAAGTCCTGTCCTACAAAAGCATCGAAATCACGAATGGGTTTCACGTCAACCTGGGATCCTGGCAGGAACGCATCGACACCCCCTAAATCCACCACAAAACCACCTTTGATGCGGCGAGTAATCTTCCCTTTGATGACCTCACTCTGTTCATGTTTCCGAATCAGATCTTCCCAGGTCCGCAGGAAATATACTTTGCGGCGAGATAGTAAAACCTGTCCCTCCAGATCCTCAGGATTCTCCAGGAAAACTTCTACCTGATCACCAACTTTTATGGTCTCTATATCGATAAATTCATCCTTGGGAATCATCCCTTCCGACTTGAAACCAACATCAACTACTACATCTTTATCCGTTAAAGCGACAACCGTTCCCTTAATGATATCTCCTTCGTGTACTCTTTCGAAGCTTTTCTCATAGAGTTTCAAAACATTTGAATCAACTTCAGAAAAATCGTCTACTAAAATATCCGGTGCTTCACCAGGTTGAAAAACTTGCCCTGGTTTAAACAATTCGGATTCTTCAGAATTGTTTTCTACAACCTTCATTTTTTCCACATCCTTGTTCGGATTTTTATCTTTTGCTTCTTCAGACATTAAAGATTACCTCCTTTATACAAAGATTTCCCATCAGGGAATAAGCAAACGCCAAATTTAATGGATAGTTAGGTATTTTCAAAACGGTTTTTATTAAATTCCCCTTACATTTATTCACTTGCTGTATAAACGATAGGAAAAGATCCCTTAAATTTCTTTATTGCGAATTTCTGATATTTTGTTCATATTTCAATCAATTAAAGTCTCTTCAAAAATGAAAGCAAAAGCAATAGCCCACTCTAATATCGCGCTGGTGAAGTATTGGGGTAAAAAAGATCCTAAACTCAACCTACCTGCCGCAGGTTCTATCTCAGTAACGCTTAGAGATATATATACCATTTCTTCTGTAGAGTTTAAGGATAAGTTAGAAAAGGATAACCTTATATTAAATGGCAAACCTGCGGATACACTTAAAGTGAACCGAATGACTACATTTATGAATATCATTCGGGAACAAGCCGGCATTGATTTGAAGGCCGAGGTCGTCAGTGAAAACAATTTCCCAACTGGTGCAGGTTTAGCCTCATCTGCTTCTGCATTCGCAAGTCTTGCCTTAGCCGGTAGCCGGGCTGCTAATTTATCACTCTCAAATTCTGCTTTATCAGAATTAGCCAGAAAGGGATCAGGATCCGCCGCTCGTTCTATATTTGGAGGTTTTGTTGAAATGCGAGTCGGAGAAAAAAGCGATGGTTCAGATGCAACGGCCATCCAATTAGTGGATGAGAATTATTGGAATATGAAAATTATTATTGCTATTACCTCAGAAGAATCAAAAGCAATAGGATCAACCGAGGGAATGAATCATACTGCTAATACCTCACCATTTTACAGTCAATGGATATATTCCTCTCAAATAGATTTAGATGATATGAGAAGTGCAATATTCGATAGGAATTTTTCAAAGGTAGGTGAAATCGCAGAATTCAGTTGCTTAAAGATGCATGCAGTGGCTATGAGTGCCAATCCAGGAATTATCTATTGGAATTCTATTACGATTAAATGTATTGAACGTATCCGGAAATTACGTCAAAGTGGTATACCTGTATTCTTTACTATCGATGCCGGTCCCCAGGTAAAAGCCATTTGCCTGGCTGAAGCAGAAAATCTCATCACATCCGAATTAAAAGAGATTGAAGGTGTAAAGAAAATTTTTATCACATCACCAGGATCAGGTGCAGCACTTTTGGAGGAATAAAAATGTCAATCATTGCCAAAGCACCTGGAAAACTAGTTCTTATTGGGGAATATGCTGTTTTAGAAGGTGCACCCGCTTTGGTAACCTCAGTCAACAGATATGCTTGTATCACCATAAGAAGATTAGTAAAAACACCAAATATACTTCATTCGCCTACTCTCAATATGCTTCATATTCCATTCCAGATAAATGAAACTGGTAAAATTGATTTTCCGCAATCTTTAACGCCGGATATGAGCAAAAAAATTAAATTTTTCAAAGATATCATGGAATTCTTGTTGAAGAGATCTATAGGGAATAAAAATTTACCTGCAGTGGAAATCACTATCAACACTGATGATTTTTATTTAAAGGATACAGGGGAGAAATTAGGTATTGGCTCAAGTGCTGCACTAACTGTTGCACTTGTCTATGGCCTTATTCATGAGTTTTCTTCAATTCCCAGTATAAAAACCGAATTATTATATGAAATTTCCTCGAATTTACATTTTAAAATCCAGAAATCTATGGGCAGTGGAATAGATATTGCTGCAAGTTCATTTGGCGGAATCCTCGAATTTAGAAGAATAGATAAACACCAAGCAGAAGTCCAGAAAAGAAAAAAACCAAAAAATTTTTTTATTATTCCAATATGGAGTGGATACTCAACATTAACTACCAGTATGATTAACAGAGTTAAAATATTTAAAAAAGCTCAACCGATAATTTATTCGGATATAATGCAAAAACTGTATCATATTTCTCAAAAAGCATGTATTGCTTTTAAAAAAGAGAAAATATCTGAATTTTTAGAATTATCTGATGACTATTTTTCCCATTTAAAGATTCTTAGTGATGAAAGCAGGGCTGACATTATATCCAATACCCACATGAAAATTGCTGGCTTCGTTAAAAGTGCTGGTGCCGCATATAAAATATCAGGTGCCGGAGGAGGAGACATCGGAATTGCCTTAACTGATTCCGCTGCAATATCCGATAAAGTGATAAAAGCAGTTTTGAATGCAGGTTTCCATGTCCTAAATTTCAACTTTGATCAAAGCGGTCCCTATATCAAAAGTAGAGTTAACTAAAAAATAAGGGGTAAAGCTTGGAAAAATCCCGGATACCAAAATTTTATCAATTTTCAGTTCCTGAGAGACTGCGTATTTTACTCGAACGCAATGTGATAACCTCAGAAGATTATTATAAATTGATCAATTTTGATAACATTCTAACATATGACGATGCAGATAAAATGATCGAGAATGTCATAGGTGTCTTTGGCTTGCCAATCGGGCTCGGTTTGAACATGCTGGTAAATCGTAAGGATTATGTTGTCCCAATGGTTGTGGAAGAGCCTTCAATTGTGGCAGCTGTGAGTTCTGCTGCCAAATTGGTAAGGGATTCAGGAGGATTCATAAGTGAAAGTACCGAACCCATTTTGATTGGCCAAATTCAAATCGTTGATGTCCAAAATACCGCCCGGGCAAAGAATGTCATTTTGCAGAATAAAGATGAAATAATTAATCTGGCAAACAGTTTACATCCAAGGATGCTGGCACGAGGTGGTGGTGTGCGGGACATTGAAGTTCGAATACTGCCACGACCATCTCAAGAAAATGATATGGTGATTGTACACCTATTGGTGGACACACGTGATGCTATGGGTGCCAATCTGGTAAACAGCATGTGTGAAGGTGTGGCCTCACTTCTTGAAAAAATTACTAATGGTAAAGTATTCCTCCGGATTCTTTCCAATTTAACGGATCGATCACTGGTTAGAACCCGCTGTAAGATTCCAGTTGAATTGCTCAAAGGGAAAGGATATAGGGGAGAAGAAGTACGGGATGGTATTATCCTTGCCAATGAATTTGCCAGTATCGATCCCTATCGGGCAGCAACCCACAATAAGGGGATTATGAATGGTATTGACCCCGTTGCTATTGCTACTGGTAACGATTGGCGGGCACTCGAGGCAGCTGCCCATGCTTATGCAGCAAGAGGGGGACATTACACTGCTCTTACCCATTATGCCAAGAATGAAGATGGTGACCTAATCGCTTCGATCGAGATTCCCTTAAAGGTTGGAACAGTAGGGGGACCAGTTGAATCCAACCCAAGTACCAGCACACTCTACCGGCTTATGGGGATTCAATCTGCCAGAGAATTGGCGGAAGTCATTGGTGCAGTGGGTTTGGCACAAAACATCGCTGCGCTTAGGGCATTAGTTACCGAAGGTATTCAAAGAGGACATATGACACTTCATGCTCGGAGTGTCGCCGCTGCCGCAGGTGCAACCGCCGATATTTTTGAAACAGTAGTCGAGAAACTTATCGATGACGGAGAAATCAAGATCTGGAAAGCCCAGGAAATAGTGAAGCATTTGAGTAAAAGTCATAAGGTAAAAGAATTAGAGGAGGAAGTTGTTGAGTATAGCCCGGAAATGGCTACTGCCTATGGCAAAGTCATCCTTTTCGGCGAACATGCGGTGGTTTACCAAAGTCACGCCATCGCTGCTCCAATCCCTCTGGCAATTCAGGCGAACATACATCCTGGTGAGCACGGTATTCATCTGCTCATCCCCCGATGGGGTGTAGAAGAAAAACTCCAAAAAGGAGTAGAGCATAAACATTCCATTTATGAATCACTTGATCTTATCCTCAATAAACTTGGCTTAGCCAACGAAGATATGAAGATTGAAATATTTCCACATATTCCCCGAGCTTCAGGATTGGGTGGTTCCGCAGCATTGGCAGTAGCGATTATTAAAGCTTTGGCCAAATATTTCGAACTGAAATTGAGCAATGAAGAGATCTCAGACTTGGCTTACCAATCGGAAATAATTGCCCATGGTTATGCATCAGGAATTGATAATACATTGGCCACTTATGGGGAATTTTTGCTATACAAGCGAGGTTCTCCACCCTTATTAAAAAAAATAAATGTGCCAAAGTCAATCCCCATTGTTATCGGTCTTACTGGAGTGGAAAGCTTGACAGCAAAAATGGTTGCCAAAGTTAAAAATTCGCGGGACAAAAACACCGCACTTTACGATCATATCTTCGATGAAATAAATAATGTAACCCTTGAGGCAGTGAAAGCTATTGAATCTTACGATTTGGATAAACTGGGCGAATATATGAATCAAAATCATGGATTGTTAAGTGCCATCCAGGTTTCAAGTCCAGAGCTGGAAGAAATTATCGCCATTGCAAAGAAAAATGGTGCGATAGGTGCAAAACTAACCGGTGCCGGGGGGGGAGGGGCAGCTGTATTACTCTGTCCCGATAAAGTTGAAAAAGTAGCAACCGCTATCAAGAAAGCAGGATATAATACATTTATTACACAAATCGGGTGAATTAAACCATAATTCAATACATATTGATAGGAGATGCTTCTTAATGATAAAGCAGCAAAACAAAAAAGTATCCTTTGATAATGAGATGTTAATCTTGGTCAATAAGAATGATGAAGTACTCGGATACAAAGATAAAATATTCTGCCACAAAGGGAATGGCATTCTTCACAGGGCATTCTCAATTTTTATTTTTAATAACGCTGGTCACCTGCTTATGCAAAAAAGAAGCGAGCAGAAAGCTCTATGGCCTCTTTTCTGGTCAAACAGCTGTTGCAGCCACCCTCGAAAAGGAGAGGAGATTAAAGAGGCAGCTATACGACGCCTGAGAGAAGAATTGGGAATCAATACGGAATTAAAATTTCTGTTCAAGTTTCAATATCAGGCAAAATATCAGAATATAGGATCGGAAAACGAATTATGTAGCGTTTATATCGGGAAATCAAATGCTCCCGTATCAGTAAATGAAAATGAGATTGCAGACTGGAAATATATGGCAATAAAAGAACTCGATAAAGAGGTCAGCCACAATCCTGATAAGCTTACTCCCTGGTTTAAAATTGAGTGGAATAGATTAAGAGAGTCATATTGGCATCATTGTGAAGCATTATAAAAAATGAAAGTTGAAGAAATTATTTCTTATAGTTTGATAATTCAAATAGCCACATTCATTTTAATCTGTTCGAAAAGTTTGTCTGGTTATTTTTGCTACTAATCCTGCCAATAGTATCAGACCTATCAGGTTTGGCAAAGCCATGAAAGCATTCGCAGTATCACCAACATTCCATACGATATCCAGATAGCGTCCTTGCAGGTTAGCCCCGATAAACAACAAGGCAATATATACCAATCGATAAGGTCTTTTCACTTTTACACCGGCAAAATATTCAATGCACTGTTCTCCGTAATAAGACCAACCGATAAGTGTGGTATAACCGAAAAGAAAAGAGGCTAAAGCGATGATCCAACCACCATAGGGAATAACCGAGTTAAAAGCCGCAGCGGTCAATGCTGTACTGGACAATCCACCATGAACAATATTATATCCTAACTTATTTGCCATCTCCAGTACAGCGGGATTTAGTAGAGACAATTCATTAGCAGATAATGATCCCCCTTCTACAAGCATTCTCACGCCAACTGCCGGCGTGAACAAATATACCCCGGTTAAAATAATGGTTAAGGTTGTCATCGTATTTACCAGTAGAGTATCTATAAATGTCCCTGTCATAGCAATTAAGCCATTTTTTGTGGGATCTTTCGACTTGGATGCGCTCTGGGCAATTGCGGCTGAGCCCAAACCTGATTCATTTGATAATACACCTCTGCTAACTCCAAGGCTGATTGCCTTTTGAACTGAAGTTCCAATAAGCGCTCCACCCAGGGCTTGTGCTGAAAATGCTGCTTCTATTATTACCTTAAATGCTACTCCAATGAGGGTTATTTTAGATAATATAACAATAAAGGCGCCAACAATATATAAAATAATCATTGCCGGAACCAATCGCTCAGCAACTGCCCCGATTCTTTTTATTCCACCAATTATCACCATCCCAACCAATGCTGTTAACAGTATAGCACTGAAAATAGGTGGAATTCCAAATTGACTTTTAAAGGCAAGCGCCATGGAATTAGACTGAGCCATATTTCCCGTACCAAAAAGTGCAGTAAAAGCCCCACAAAAAGCGAAAGCTCCACCAAGAAATATTGCAATCTTATTATTCTTTATACCATATCGCATGTAATACATCGGTCCACCAGCCATGGTACCATCTTCCGCCACTTTTCGGAATTTTACACCCAGGAAACCTTCGGCATATTTTGTTGCCATACCAAAGAAACCAGAAATCCACATCCAAAATGGCGCCCCGGGTCCCCCTGTAGCAATTGCAGTGGCCACACCCGCAATATTTCCGTTCCCGACTGTCGCTGCTAAAGCAGTCATTAGTGCAGCAAAAGGTGAAATATCCCCTTCCTCATCTGGATCATAGTCTTTCCCCTGTGCCCCTATCAGTACTAATTTAATGGATTTCACTAACTTTCTCACCTGAATCACACCGGTGACAATTGTCAGTAAAACACCTGTTAAAACCAACAGGGCTATCATCCAATTGCCCCACATAAAATCACGCACCTTTATTGAAAATTGCAGAAATAGTTCTAAAAAATTCTCCATTTATCTTCCCTTTATTCAACCGCTTAATTACCAAATAAGTATTTTGCTTTAGCTGGTTTTACCCCATTTTTCAATTTTTAGTTTTATGTTGATTTTCACCATTATCTGATATATAAAGAATAGCCTGTAACACCCACATACGACTATTAACTATCTTCCAATATATTGATATTAAAATATTTGAAAGAGATTGAGAAGTATAATAAAAATGGTAATGGGACAAATAAAGCGGATCAAAAATCCCCAGATCGGTGCCCATTTATGGAACGACTTATTCCCTAATGCTAATTCTTTAGCCGCATGTTTTGCTCCCCATACCCAACCAACAAAGATTGATAAAAGGAAAGCACCTACTGCCAGAGAAAGATTTCCCCAGATAAAATCCATAAGAGAGAGAAATTCCATTTTCTCCACAATTGGTACGCTGAACCAGGTAACTGCTCCCTGGGAGAGAGCAGAAGGCAATCCTATAAAAAATACTACGATGCCTACTATCCAAACCGCAATTTTTCGTGCAACACCTTTTTCATCAACCAGATAGGCAGTTGGTACTTCCAATAAGGAAATGGTTGAGGTCAAAGCTGCTATTGAAAGCAGGATAAAAAATACGACACCAATCGGGATACCGAAGGGCATATTCTGAAAAATGGCCGGTAAAACATTAAATACCAGCCCAGGACCTGCTGCAGGATCCTGATTCATGGCAAAGAGTGCCGGGAATATGATTAATCCTGCCATGATGGCAATAACAGTATCTGCCAATACCACATATATACCCGAAGTGATTAGGTTATCTTTCTTGGAAATGTAGCTACCGTATGTTACCATTAAACCCATTCCCAGACTGAGGGAAAAAAATGCCTGACCAAGTGCTGCAAGAATAATTTTACCATTTATTTTACTAAAGTCTGGTTTCAAATAAAAGGTAAGACCTCTGCCAGAACCTGGTAAAAGGTTGGTATAGATAATCAATAATATGAGCAATAATAAAAGAATCGGCATTAATATTTTTGCCCATTTCTCGATACCTCCCTCAATACCTCCGTAAACTACTGCAACTGTCAAGACGATGAAAATACCAAAAAGTAAAATCACCAGAAATGGATTAGCAACGAACACGCTAAAACTCATTTGATTAGGAATTAACATTTTAAAAATATATCCAAACGTCCAGCCGGCAATAACTGCATAATATGATAATATAAAAACACCAGTGATAATGCCCAGGCCTCCTATCCAAATCCAGAGACTATTTGGTTTCAATGACGCAATAGCACCTACGGGATTTTTCTGAATAGCCCTACCAAGGGCCAATTCAGCGTATAAATAAGGAAGTCCAATTACCAAAACACAAACGAGATACACGAAAACAAAAGCTGCCCCACCATTTACACCTGTTACATAAGGGAAACGCCATATATTTCCTAATCCAATTGCCGATCCCGCTGCGGCAAAAATGAACCCGATCTTAGAACCCCATTCGCCTCTATCATTAGAATTTAGACTCATGCATTGCTCCTTTTATTCTGTTATGTCAGAATAAATAATATATAATTCTAAAAATCGCTAGCTTAATTAGACTTATGTAGTGTTCCTGGGAAAGCTCACTCTTATTTAATGCTTTCTCACAAAACCACCAGAATTATTCCATTATTTTAACTGTCTTTCACTATCCACCATTATTCAGAATGGTGAATGGTATAATACGCTAATATAAATCCTAAGACATCAGAAATGATGAACACGACTTTCTATTTGGAGGGAAAGTCTACATTTACTTATCATATAGCACTGAGGCTATTTTTAACTCAATTATTCACAAGATGAGTATAATACATCACCCATTGACTTGTTTGTAAAGAGAAATTTTTGTATTCAAATTTTCAGAAAGACTGAAAAGCAATAATAAATTTCAGATTATAATTTGTATTCAGTATTCAGGATTTTCCATGACATTTTTTATATTTCAAACCACTCCCGCATGGACAAGGATCATTTCGACCAACTTTGGGCATTTCCCTTTTAACAGGTTGTAATTTGTTACTCCTTTGTTTTCCGGCTTTTTGGATATCGGTCATTTCTCCCTGCAGTTGGTCGCCCTCTGTTCCACCTTGATAACCAATATTAGTAGCATCATCATGTACTAACATTAAGCGGGGCGGGGCATAACGATGTTCACGAGGTGCTTGGACCACTTGAGTACGCCAGAGTGTTTCCAGAATCTTCTCATTGATGTTATCAATCAGATTCACAAACATATGATAAGCTTCCTGTTTGTATTCAATCAGAGGATCTTTCTGGCCGTATGCTCTTAATCCAATTCCTTCCTTTAAAATATCCATCTCATGTAAATGATCTTTCCAATTTTCATCAACTACCCTAAGAACAATATATTTTTCGAAATCGCGCAGAAATTTTTCACCCAATTTTTTCTCTTTGTAGCTATATATATTCTGCGCCTCTGCAATTACATGTTTCCGAAGATCTTCTTCCGTCATGGCATACAATTGATCACCAAGCGCATAAATATCAACCAGTAGAGTTTTCATAAACACTTCGCTCATTCCTTCAAGGTCCCAGTCTTCCGGATGCTGTTTATCACCAATATATTTATCAAACTGGGCATCGAGAAATTCTTCCATCACATTGTGAATTTCTTCCTTAATATCCTCTTCCAGCAGAGCTTTCCGTCTTCTCTCGTAAATAACTTCTCGTTGCTTGTTCATAACATCATCATATTCCAAAAGGTGTTTACGTATGCTAAAGTTTTGCATTTCCACCCGCTTTTGTGCTTTTTCGATGGCACGTGTTACCATTTTATGGGTGATCATCTCTCCTTCTTTTGCTCCCAATCTATCCATAATGCCTATCATTCTATCAGAGCCGAATAATCTCATTAGATCGTCTTCCAGGCAAAGGTAAAATCGGCTGCCACCCGGATCACCTTGCCGGCCTGACCGGCCACGCAACTGTCGATCAATCCTGCGCGACTCATGGCGTTCCGTTCCCACAATATGTAATCCACATGGCACATCTTCCTTACATTGATTTATATCAATATCTTCAGGGATTTTCCGATCTTCGGTATCACGCATAAAACAACCATCTATACACTGGCGAACACCCTTTCCTAATTTGATATCTGTACCGCGCCCAGCCATGTTCGTTGCAATGGTAACCGCACCCCGTTCTCCAGCCCGGGCAACAATCTCGGCTTCTTGCTGATGATATTTAGCATTTAAAACATTATGTGGGATTCCTCTTCTTTTCAGCATCCTGCTCAATGTCTCTGAAACTTCCACCGTAATCGTACCTACCAACGCTGGTCTACCTGCTTTATGAAGTCTTTCAATCTCATCAATCACTGCATTGTACTTTTCTCGTTTAGTACGATAAATAACATCATTATAATCAATCCGACGTATGGGTTTATTGGTAGGAATAACAACCACATCAAGTTTATAAATATCCCAAAATTCAGCTGCTTCAGTCTCTGCTGTACCCGTCATACCTGCAAGCTTATCATATAATCTGAAATAATTTTGCAGGGTAATTGTTGCTAGCGTTTGCGTCTCTCTTTCTATTTTTACATTTTCCTTTGCTTCCAGAGCTTGATGTAATCCATCACTATACCTCCTGCCATGCATAATCCTACCCGTAAATTCATCTACAATCATCACTTTACCTTCAGAGACCACATAATCCACATCTTTTTCAAAAAGAGAGTAAGCTTTTAGCAACTGAGATATATTATGCATCTTCTCATTTTTTTGAATATATTCGGTCTGCACCTTATTCTTTTGTTCGATTTTATCCATCTGGGACAAATTTTCATCACCCTCTATTACCGAGAATTTTTCTGGTAAATCAGGGAGGATAAATTCTTCCGGATTATGAGGAGACAGAAAGTGGCGGCCTTTATCGGTGAGATCTATTACATGCCCTTTTTCGTCAATAGCATAATAGAGCTGTTCTGTGACTTCATGCAATTTTTTATCGCGCATGAAGTTACTTTCCATATCAAAAACCATTTTTCTTATTCCCTGTTGCTGAAATAATTTTAATAAACGGCGGTTTTTGGGGGCTCCATGCTGGGAAATGAGTAATTTTAAGGCCGCTTCATCCTCTCCATTCTGTTCTAATAAGCGTTCCGCCTCGGCAATCAATCCATTGATATACCTGGTTTGCTCTCGCACCAACCGCTCTACCAATGGCCTCACTTCATCATATGTATGGGTAGAAACATCCAAGGGGCCAGAGATAATAAGAGGAGTGCGAGCCTCATCTACTAAAATATTATCTACTTCATCAACAATCCCATAATGATGGCCTTTCACCTGCACAATATCTTCAGAAGAGACAGCCATATTATCTCTGAGATAATCAAATCCGAACTCATTATTCGTCCCATAAGTAATATCACAGGAATAAGCTTCTTTTCGTTTTTTACTATCCATTTGATTCAAGATAACACCGACGGTGAGTCCCAGAAATTTATAAATTTCCCCCATCCATTCTGCATCGCGTTGTGCTAAATAATCATTAACCGTTACCAGATGGGCACCTTTACCTTGTAAGGCATTAAGATATAATGGCATGGTAGCTACCAGGGTTTTGCCCTCACCTGTAGCCATTTCTGCAATTTTACCGTGGTGGAGTACATAACCACCAATTAATTGAACATCGAATGGTACCATGTCCCATTCGATTTCACGTCCAGTAACAATCCATTTTTTTCCTAACAGGCGGCGGCAGGTCTCTTTTACCGCAGCAAAAGCTTCCGGAACTAAATCATCCAGATTCTCTCCAGCTGCCAACCGGTTTTTGAATTCTTCGGTCTTTTTTGGAAAATCATCATCCCTCAGTTTCTCATAAGATTTAAAATGTTGATTAATTTGTTCAACCACAGGCCAGACTTTTTTGAGTTCTCGCTCATTTTTAGTTCCAAATATTTTAGAGATTATTGTATTTATCATATCCAAACCCCAAACATGTTATATCAAAAATAAAATAAACTATAAATTTCAAGCAATTAAGATAACATGATTGGGAAATCTAAGCAAATAGATATGAAATAAAGAAGAATTAATGTCCGGCTAATAGACGCATGGCGAGAAATGCAGGAAGCTGATTTTCTAGTATTTCATTATAAGTCTCTTGAACTGGATATTCTAACCTCACAAAATTAAGCAGATTTTTTTCGGTATCCAGAGTTACAAAACATAAGCGTGGATCACCATCTCTGGGTTGGCCCACACTTCCTACATTGATGATATATTTTCTATCTTCCAGATCTAATTCAACTTCCTCCTTATAGAAGGAAATTCCTTCATTTGTGAAGACTAACGGAATATGAGAATGACCCACAAAGCAAATTCTCTGTTTTATTTGACTTAAGTATTCCTGAGCTTCCATATCCGACAAAATATAATGCCATTCCTGGGGATGAACAGGCGTACTATGAACATATAGAATTTCATTCTCATGATGTGAGAAAGGAAGTCCTTCTAGGTATCCTTTATTTTGGATGGTCAAAGTCCTTTTCGTCCAGTTGACAGCCTCCCGAGCATATTGATTAAAGTGATAAGTATCCGTCAAACCTAAAACAGCATGATCATGATTTCCCATTAAACAAATCTGACAATATTCTCTGACGAGATCGACACACTCATTGGGTCTCGGTCCATAACCCACAATATCGCCCAGACAGACAATTTTATCAGCAGTATACTCTTTAATAAAATCGATGCTGTTGCGTAAAGCCGCTAAATTGGAATGGATATCCGATATAACAACAATTTTCACAACTTTTTACCTTCAGAAATCTACTGGATTTTGCTATTAAGGCTTGGAAGATAGGTGGTAACATCTTTATTTATTTTCTTTTCTTTATCAAGATTCTTGTATATGGTATCAAGAATACCATTTATAAATCTGCTGCTTTTTATGCTAATAAATTCTTTACTTAATTCTATTGCCTCGTTCAACGTTACTTCGATTGGAATATCGGAAAAATATAAGATTTCACATAAGGCCAAACGTAGCAATGCTTTATCAAGTTTTGGTACCCGCTTGATATCTTTATCTGTTAAACCATTTAGAATTAATAAGTCCAGCTTTTCGATATGCTTTGTTGTAGTATTGATGAGCTTTAGACTAAACTCATCAACCTCCTGATTCAATGTCTCTGCAATTCTTGGAATAACACTATTTATATCTTCTCCAAGAAAATCATTGCAGAATAGTACCTGCAGCGCGAAACGTCGCGCTTTCCTGCGAGATAACATTTGATCTCTATCCTTGTGATCAATTTCTTTCTTTTCTACATTCATTTTAAGCATACCAGCCTTCTCATTCGTGCCTTAAATCAAGAAAAGCCTTATTTTATTTTTTTTAAGCTTTATTATAGTATGAACTTTAATCGGCAATAGTAAGAAAATCTTCGGAATGCTTACAGTGATAAAATTTTCGTATTTCAACGAAAAAATTGTTGCCCCTAAAGAAAATGAATCAGTCTTTATCAAAACAATTTTGAATTAAATTAGGTTTAATCAGAGTTCATCTTGGAATTTAAAAGGGTTTCATCTTTCATTTTGCGATGATTATCATGTTTATCATAAGCATTGATAATATCGCGTACAAGACGATGGCGTACGACATCGGTTCTATCTAAATAAACAAAAGCTATTCCTTCAATATTTTCCAGAATTTTTTGAATTTGAATAAGTCCGGAAGCATCGGATTTTGGTAAATCGACTTGAGTGATATCTCCATTAATAATTGCTTTTGAATTCACACCTAATCTTGTCAGACACATTTTCATCTGCATTGAAGTAGAATTTTGCGCCTCATCCAGAATGACAAAAGCATTATTCAGGGTTCTACCTCTCATATAGGCTAATGGTATAACTTCAATAATTCTTTGCTCCATATATTTTCTGAGCAAATCCCTGGGTAACATTTCTTCTAAAGCATCATAAAGAGGCCTGAGGTATGGATCAATTTTATCTTTATAATCTCCTGGTAAATATCCAAGACTTTCACCTGCTTCTACTGCAGGTCTGGCAAGTACGATTCGATCCACCTCTTTATTTTTTAAACTGTTAACAGCTAAAGAAACAGCTAAATAGGTTTTTCCAGTCCCTGCGGGACCAATAACAATCACAATATCGTTAGCCTTGGTAGCACTGACAACACGTTTTTGGCCGACAGTTCTTGGTTTAATAAATCCACGTTGGGTAAATAATATGACTTCTTCTAGCTCTTCAGAAGAATGAATGGTTTTATTTTTTTCACTTTCAGGTGAATCTGACTTGGATATAAGAATCACTGTTTCTACATCTTTAGCGTTGAGAGATTTATTACGATTTGCAATGAATACCAGCTCACTTAAAATATCTTCAACTTTATGCACGTCCGGGGTTGCACCGATAATTTTTATCTGGTTTCCCCGAACAATCAGTTGAATAGGAAAATATTTCTCTATAAGTTTAAGATTCTCATCGCCAACTCCATATAAGATAAGTGGTTCAATTTTATCTACAATAAATATTTTTTGTTGTTGAGTGACCTCTACTGTCATTCAAGACCTTTTATTTAATTTAAATATTTAGGGAATTCTACAAGGATTATACGCTTTTTGTTTACTCTTACTAAATAATAATAGAATTTTTCACTAATGAAAAAGGCTCTCCGCCATAGCCGAGAGCCTTATGTTCAAGCTATTCATTTTTAACAAATCATCTAATTCTTCGGAATTCTTAATACCATATGTGGATAGATTAAGTTAGGATCCGTGATTACTGTTTTATTGGCTTCATATATCTTCTGCCATTGGAATGGATTTCCATAGACATTTGAATAACCAGCAATTTTATAAAGAAATTCTCCTCTTTCTACCCAGTGTTCATCTGGTGCGGCTATACGTGGAATCCTAAAGGTTTGATTTGGATAAATCAAATTGGGATCACTGATTTGATCTCTGTTATAAGTATAAATTTTAATCCAGGCATAGGGGTCACCATAGATATCAGGTTTTCGTGCAATTCTCCAAAGATAATCACCTCTTTGTACCTCATACAAGCCTGCTGCAGCAGGTTTACCTTTTTCTTCCGCTTGTGCAATCAGATTCTCGATTCTACTGATATAATTTATAGATTCTGAAGTTAGGCTGCATTTATCCTTTTTAAGATTTGCCAGTTGACTTTTAAAACCATCTAATTCGTCTTTTCTGGTATAAATATCTTCTGGTGAAAGGGCTACGAAACCAGATAAATCATTTTCTAAGGTCTTTAGCTGATTTAAATAGTCTTTATATCCCTCTTCTGTAGTTCCGAGCAGGCCATAAATTTCATTCCATGTATCTGCATATTGCTGTTCTAAAGTAGCAATTTCGTCATTCAGTGTAGCAATTTTCCCTTCTTCTTCAGCGATTGCCGCTTTATTATCGGCTTCACATTTTTGCCATTTGGCAAGTTCCGTTTTATACTCGTCCATTTTCATATTCTTATAATCATAAGAATATTCTTGAGCGATAACAGTTAAAGTTAAAAGAAAAAAAGTTACTAAAATTATGTTTAATCGATATAAGTTTTTCATTTTTTCCTCCTCACCTTATTCTTCTTCTGTCCAGTTGGCTAATCCCTGCTTAACACTCTCCAACTCCTTCTGTGCCTTGTCCGCTTCAGCTTTTTTAGTATCCAATTGTCTCTCCACATTCGCCCGTTCATTTTGAACTTCATTGAGTTTCTGTTCTGCAGCTAGGCATGCGCTTCTTGCTTCTTCCATCGCTTGAATCTGCTCTTCATTCGGATGACGGCTACACCCCGTAGCGGTGAGTAGAGAGAAGGAAAAAGCAACGACGCAAACCAGGCAGACGAGTTTTTTAGCTTTCAACATATATGCCTCCTATTTTTAAGATTTAAAACTTATCAATAATAACAAAATTCTCATTTTTTGTCAAGTCATAAATAATTCCTGAAAAAATTTTTACATGCAACATATATTTTTCAAATAGATGGGAAAATTTTTCACAAATATTCATACCAAAATTTTTCCATATATTTGTGACCTTTAATATCAGAAACTAAAACTCAATATATTTATCGGATTTCCCATAAAATTCTTGAATAATTGAATTTTTTAGTGTCACTCCTTCCGTTTTTTAACCGCAATTTTTATACCTAAATCTTTCAGTTGTTTTTCTTCAACAGGAGTTGGAGTATTTTCCATGAGAGCCAGAGAGCTAGTGGTTTTCGGAAAAGCAATAACATCCCGAATAGAGGAGGAACCGGTTAACAACATCGCCATTCTATCGAATCCAAATGCAATACCACCATGCGGTGGTGCCCCGTATTCTAACGCTTCTAGTAAAAAACCAAACTTTTGAAATGCTTCTTCCTGAGATATGTTTAACACCGAAAACATCTTTTCCTGTAACGACCTTCTATGTATACGAACACTACCACCTGCAATCTCATTTCCGTTCATTATTAAATCATAAGCCCTGGCTTTTACTTGCGCCGGGGAGGTATTCAATAAATCGAGATCCTCTTCTTTGGGGGAGGTAAATGGATGATGCCTGGCAACATAACGTCTTTCATTCGGATCGTATTCTAATAGAGGAAAATCTACCGTCCAGGTAAGTACTGTTTTAGTTTCATCAATTAGCTTAAGATCTTTGGCGAGTTTTTCCCGTAGATAACCAAGGAGTGTTTGAGCTTTCTCGACATTTTCATCGGCAATAAAAAACACCATAGCTCCTTTCACGCCCCACCACAGTTTGAGGAGATTTTTAATTTCATTTTCACTTAAAAATTTGCTTATACCACCTTGCACACTTTCACCGATTTTCTGGAGATGTGAAATTCCTACACCACCCAAGGTTTTAATATATTCATTCAGCGTATCAACCTGTTTTCGGGAATATTCAAATGCTTGAGGGACGATTAAAGCTCCAATGAAACCTTTTTTCTCAGTGATCGCTTGAAAAACTTTGAAGGTCGAATTTTTAAAATAAGACGTTACCTTCTGAATTCTCAAATCATACCTCAAATCAGGTCTATCTGTGCCGTAGTATTCCATGGATTCTTGATAGGCGAGTCGTGGAAATGGTGATTTTAATTGCAGATTAAGGAATTCCTTTAATACCACTATCATGTATTTCTCTACAATATCCATAATATCATTTTCATCTATAAAGGTCATTTCAACATCAAGTTGCGTAAATTCAGGTTGTCTATCACTGCGAAGATCTTCGTCTCTGAAACAGCGTACAATTTGAAAATACTTGTCAAATCCAGATATCATCAAGAGTTGTTTATAAGTTTGTGGTGATTGAGGAAGGGCAAAGAATCTTCCAGGATAAATTCTTGATGGTACAATAAAATCCCGGGCTCCCTCCGGAGTACTTTTTGTTAAAAAAGGTGTTTCAATCTCAATAAAACCATTGTTAGAAAAGAAATGGCGGGTTACCTGAGCCAGATGATGCCTTAAAATAATCTTATTTTGAAGATGCGATCTTCGTAAGTCAAGATAACGGTATTTTAATCTGAGTTCTTCAGATTTTTCAGCATAATCCTTTAATTCGAAAGGGAGATTTTTTGAAGAATTTAGCACTTCAAGCTTCTCACCTACTACTTCAATCTCACCAGTTTTCATACTTGGATTTTTAGCCTCATCTGGGCGTTTCTGTACTCTACCCGCTACAGCCACAACGTCCTCCGATCTGCATTTTTTAGCTATTTGATAGAGTTTCCGAGATGTTTTAGCGGCAAATGTCACTTGTGTAATTCCTTCTCTATCTCGCAGGTTTATAAAAATAACACCCCCCAGATCACGTAAGCTATCAACCCACCCGTTTAATATGACTTGCTGTGTAAGATGAGACTTATTTAATTCTCCACAGGAATGAGTTCTCTTTGGATACACTAAGTTTTCCCCTTTTAGATAAATAATTTGATGAAGAATTTAGACTTTCCATAAATTGCAAACAATCCATAAGAAAATGTTATATAAAAGATTGCCGCGGCGTGTTATCACCGCGGCAATCTGAAATTTTCAGGTAAAATCGATAATATGAAAAACTATCCAAAGATAAATTTGGTGCGAATCGTAACGATACCCTGATTTGAAGCCAATTGTGGGAATGACCACCTTCTGATTGAGCGGATAATACATTGTTCCACTTTACTGTTATTTAAGCTGGTATTTAGAATTTTCACACCGCCTACTTTTCCGGTTGGCAGGATATCAAAGCTCAGCATAATTTCCCCACGCATGTCAGGATTCAGTTTTAACTGTGACTGGTAACAATATTCAACAGAGGCTTTATTTTGATTTATAATGGCATCAATGACATCCGGATCCCTTTGTGATGCACCCGATCCGGCTCCACTGACTTCAGTGCCCTTGGCGAGTTGAATCGAACCTCTTCGAGCCACGGCGGCACCACCTGATACACCTGTACCGCTGATTAGTTCATCAATACCACCTTCTCCCACTGTTCCATCTCCTCCAAATCCCCCTCCTTTCGCAATTCTAGTACGCTGGCCTCTGCCAGTAGCCGCTTGCAACGCAGCCGTCCCTGCGACTAAATCTCCTGCATTGGCTAAACCGGAACCCGCACCGCCAGCTTCGCCCAATATATCGGCATAAGCCAAAGAACCCGAACCACTTCCACCACCAGCCGTTAAGGCAGCTAAAACCCCATACCCCGCTGCCTCCTGCTCCATTTGTCCTCTCCTTGCCCTCCGGGCATCAACACCTGCTCTTTGCCTTCGAACACGATCTGATGATGATTCTCCCACTAATCGCTGAGATTGCTCAGTTAATTCCCCCTCTTCACCACCTTCTCCTGCTTTCTGATCAACCGATGCGTACCCTTCTCCTTCACCTTCACCAGCGCCTGTTTCATCAATATCAATAATTTGAGTATACAAATTTTCTAAATATGTTTGTTTCATCTTAGCCCGATCACTCTCTGAAATTTCCCAATCCCTTGTGCTCATGAAAAAGGTAAAAGCATATAAAACAAGCCAGGTAATGAGAAGAATCGTATAATATCTTTTATCAAATAAATCCCAAAATCCTTTTTCAAATTCTTTGGGAAATCCGGCGAGTCGGAAGGATTGGGCACCACCTGCTCCCTGTGTTATTAAATTCGGATTGACATTTTTTACATCACTCATGATATATAATCCTCTTATCCTTAAAGCTTATTTTTCTTGATATGTTAAAAGCCTAAGCTTATTATACTCTGATTGCCCGCAGGTATACAATACCTTCACCAAAACCTGAAATGGCGTGTTTTCGTCAGCTTGGATGATCACCTCATGGTTAAAAGGTTTTCCAAACCGAACTTCATCCTCTTGTGCCTCTTTAGCTAATTGTGATAAACGAAAATACAATGGATTTATTAGATTCTCAGTAACAGGTAATTGCTCTAAATTCATAATACTTTCGTTTCCGACCAAGAGAGAATGTCTGGTAACTGAAATACTTAACTCTTTTTTCGGCTGTTCTATACTTGCAGAATAAGGAAGCTTTAAATCTTCAGAAGCCGTCATAATCTGACCTGTGGTCGAAAAGGTTTTTAAAAGAAACAAGAGGATAATAGTCATCATATCCATCATTGAATTCAAATTTAGTTCATCTTTTTCAAAGCTTAAATGGGCTTTTCTTCTTGAGGGGACAAAAGCCATAACTTATCCCTTTCTTTAGTGTTATAAAACAACTTGTCCAATAATAATCTGAGGAAATAATTCCTGAATATTACCATCCTCGTCCGAATAGAAGGTAATATTATCCATGGTTTTAATTACATATTTATAGGGAATATCTGCCTCAGCAGTTAATATAATCGCATTTTTATCACTAAAATCTGTAGTAGCAATTCTTTCTTTTATTTCTATTAATTTTTCCTGTAAGGAAGCATAACTTAATTCCCCTTCCGGTGTTTTGGGAATTGTAGGAGGTGCTCCTTCTTGAAGGCTTTGTTTGCCTTCCTGCAAGAAACCACTAGCGGAACCAATGTAAAATCCTTCTCGAGAGATGATGATATTGAGACCGAGCCTTTTTTGCATTTCCATGGGTTTATCAAGTTCTCCTTCACCGGCTCCAGCGGTTCTCGGAGGTAAATTTAACTGCTTGATGGCCAATTTAGTCCAAACTGAACCAGCAAGTAGCAAGGGAATTAGCACGACCATCAAGTTCATAACAGGTCGAATATCTAATTTCATTGCCTCAAGTTTTTGAGTACGGCGTAATGAAGGTTTGTATGCCATGATGGACTACCTTTAAGCTATATTATCGATTTCCAGTAATTAAATTAATTAATTTAACCAGATGTTCATCCATTTCATCAATAATCTGAGTGGTTTTATTCTGCAATACATTATAGATAATGAGAGTAGGTACTGCAACAGCCAAACCAAAAATAGTGGTATTCATAGCAACCGAAATACCTTGTGCCAATACTTTTGGTTTATCAGCTTCGGGTATTTCCGTTCCACCAACTGCTTCAAAGGCAAGAATTAAGCCATAAATAGTACCCATTAATCCGGTTAATGTTGCGACGTTGGCCAACATGGAAAGATAATTTGTGCGTTTCTGCAAGCGTGGAATTACTTCCAGTGTACCTTCGTCCACAGCATTTTGAATTGAACGAAAATCCAATGTTTCACTTTCGGAGACTCTCTTCAAACCTGCAAGTACTACATAAGGCAAGGCTTTTTGTTTTCCCTGTTCAGCCAAGCTAATTGCTCGTTTTATATTGCCACTAGTAACCAATTTCCTGATTTCCATCATGAACTTATCTGCATTTACATTTGAACGCACCATAATATAATAGACTCTCTCAATAGCAATTGCTACGGCGATTATTAACATGATCAAAATCACCCACATGAAAATATAACCAGATGATGCTGTACTAAATTGCTCGAAAAAACTCTTCCAGAAAGAGATTCCAGAACCCATAATAAAAGTCCTCCTTAAATTTGCTTGTCTTTTATTTGACGTTTAAAATTTAAAATCTTTTCTTCTCCAATAATTCATCTATTTTATCAATTTGTTTTACTTTCCCACTAGTGATAGGTTCATATTTAATCACTTCAATTTCAGGTGACAATTCACTTTCAAAAGATTTCTCAGCTGAAACTTGCTTGAAATCTGGTGTAAGGCGTCTGTCGAACATTCTTACTTGCGGAAGTTCCATCCGAGCAGAAATAGTGTAGGTTTTTCCTAATTCCGTTAAATCAATTACGGTGGGTTGAGTCTGATTCGTCTGCTGTTGCTGAGTAAGTCCACTCTGAGAAATGAAAAAAATGATGAAAATAATAGTAATAACCAATCTCATCTTTTTTCTTGACTCCCTTTTTTACTGTGATAAAATACGATTTTTATTCAATATAACAATAGTTTTCAGTCGATTTTCATCCACATTTTCTGCTGCTTTTTGCCGAATTCTTTCAGCAGCGGCCGTAATCTCCACAGGTAACAATTCCAATTGCATATAGAACTTTAATCCAAGATGGGGTGCGCCGTTAAAATCGGTTACATCAACCGCAATTGTATTTTCACCCTGCTTTAAGAAATCGCTAAACTCAATAAAAGAAACTCTGTCAACTTTTTCAAATATTTGGGTATCATCCCCTTTGATATATTCACCATTCAGATAAAAATGATAGTTGTTGTCCGCCGTTAGAAGAATCCATCCTTCAATAATCCTATCCTGTATAATAAATGTCTTTCTAAAATATGCGGTCACAGTATCTGGTTCAGAAATTCCTGCGGCGGGTCCCTCAGGAAGCTGGGATCGCGTGGTGAAAATTTCTTCATCGGGGATTTCCTTTTCTTCCAGATCCAGAGAGCGCGGCCTGCTGATAACCGAATCCGGCGAAAGTTCCTGTGAAACTACATTTTGGATGCTATCATTCTGGGCAGATATTACCGAATCCTGAGATGGTACCGCCATGGTTATCCAGATAGATTTAGGAGGGGTCTGCAACGTATCAAAACCTGAGAAGATCATATCGAAGGGTGCATCAACAATGATTGCTTGATCCCAGAGAGATTGATCAAATGCCTCCAAATTCCATTCCAAATCAAAATTATTTGTGCCTCTCCATGATTCATCAGAGAATATAGCTACAATCTCTTTCGGGAAATCAGCTAAATACTGTGCTGGATTCAATTCGACCAAACGAGCTAATATCAAAATCGTCCAAACATTCTTAATTTCATAATTCTTACTTATTTCATAGGCAAATTCCATTTGATTCTGAGCATATTGCTCCAGTATGGATTTCTGATCATAAAAATACACAATGCCTAATTGATACTTTGGATCACCTGTACTATCTGCTTGTAATTCATAATAAGCGATTTTTTCGGAGACAATAGATGATAATGCCAGCATTTTCGAGCCAGACTCATAACTCAGATTAAACAATCTATCCTGAGTTGTTAATACCGCGTCATTCTCAATGTTATTTTCCCGGGAGAATTTTAGAGTATTCCAATACTGGGTAAGGGCAATCGAGATAAACTCATTCATATAATCAATAATACTCATTAACTGATCATTATAATCGAGAGAATTCAATCCATCTGGGGTAGTTGCATTATCCCCACTTTCGATTAGTTCATACAAAATAGGCAATTGTGTTTGATAAATGTCCACAGATTTATTAAATAAATTACCATATTCATCGGCAAGAATATCACTGGTTAGGAGGATTTTTCGTTCCGATTCACTTACATATTTATTGTTCAATTCGAGCTCTTTGGAGATGTTAATATTTTTCAGGTGAGAATTAAGTGTTACATTCACTGCAGGGGAGACAGCACGTTCCAGTAATAATTTCTTCCATGATAAAAATACCAAGCCAGTTGCTGGGTTTTCCTGACGCAAATAGGCATCTATAAATTCGCTTGATCTTTCCGCCACGGTATATAGCATGGAGGATATTTTGAGTTGAGCCTGGTTATACCACCTGAGGGCAATCTCTCTGGTGCTATCCTGAAAAGTTTCCTTTTGTATTATAGAAGTCGAGTCAGCAAATATATAATCATTAGTCTGTTGGGCGGTGGTATCGAATAATGATACTTCCAATTTTTCCGCATAAATCGGTATATTTTCAATCACATTTTTATATTCTTCAACTGCTCGATCATATGCTGGTACTGATGCTTTGAATACCCGGTCCCGTTCTACCAGACGTCGTTCCGGGGTTAAATTAGGAGATAATTCCTGTTCAGCAATGGCATCTGCCAGCAATTCATAAGCTTCGGCAACTTTATACATCGCCTCGAAACCTTTTAATGAACCCATTCTGATTACTGCAGTGAAAGCATCTACAACAGATCTTAGCTTCTCCTGTTTACGTTGTAATTGAGCTCGCAAAGTTGATTCAGGATAAGAAAGCGTAATATTTTTATATTCTATATACTCAATTTCCCCTAACTTAAAATTGGATTCAGAGGCATACAGGAGATTTGGATCTCGACCAGTTCTGGCAAACTGGTCGCTACGGTTAATCGCTTTCTGAAATTCCGCTTTAGCAAGGGCATACTGTTCATTCTCAAAGTAATACTCTCCCCGACGGTAAAATGCTTCGATGGTACGAGCATCATCTGGATATCGCATGGTAAATTCATCATATATCCTATTGGCACTTGTCAAATCATCTAATTTTAAGTAATATCGAGCATTTTCAAAAAGTAAATCTTTTGAATCCGGATTGTCTGGATATTTCTGGATATATGAGTTATTTACTCGAATGGCATCTCGCCAGGCCTCGGCTTTGGCATAAAATAAACTTGAATTATATAAAGCAGCCTCAGCATCCTGGTGCTCAGGATACAAATTATGAATCCTTTCATAAGTACTACCAACCCCCCGGAAATCCTCTACTTGTTTATAATTATCAGCGATCCGGCCCAAGGCAACCAATCGATATTGCGATTCCTGATAATTTTCAACCAGAGTATCATAAACACTTATCGCCTGAAGCCATTCTTTCTGAAACTCATAATTCCTCGCGCTATTGAATAGGGCCAAATCCACTATCTCTTTGTAATAACCGGCATCCGTATATACTCGGAAAAATTCCTGTGCTGCTGCAAGGTAATTCTCTTCTTGTTCATATTTCTCGGCATTTTTAAAAATGGACTCACCAACTCTCCGCCGGGCAACATCAATTTGCTCAGGAGGAGCATCAGGAAGTTCCAGAATCTTCCTGGCAACAAATTCAGCATCATTATAATTCCCCAGGAAAAAATAACTGTTCATCAATGAGAGCAAACCAATGCTTCTTTGCTGTGCTTCCGGGAACCTTGTTACCATGGTTTTATAATACATCCGAGCAAGATCATACTGTCTGTGGGAATAATATAACGCCCCTGCACTGGCGAGATATGTCGCAGCCTTTTCATCATTGGGAAACAGTTTAATGTAATTGTCGTAAGCCTCTGCCAATAATTTTTCTTCCTCGGTAAGTTCTGCTGGCGGAATCTGGGCAACATCAACTCCTCCAATTTGTACAGTATCCTGATCTATTTTTCCAACATTTGCCAGTGATTGGGCTACCACGATGGCATTGTTGGCTGCATCCATCCGATGAACCTCTTCCAGATAATCATTACTTACTCTTATATACTCTTCAAAACTATCCCTAAATCGATCCAACTCGGTGTCTAAGATATAGGCTAATGACCAATTAATTTCATAGGCATTTTCATGAGTGGGGTATGTTTCTAAATACAGTTTAGCAAGATCCGTAAACTCATTGTAAGCCGGAAGAGAATCTAAACCAGCGGATTCCAGTTGCTTCGCATTATTCAGTTGAAAAATTAAATTGGATCTTAAAGCTTCTTCGGTATATTGGGTCGCTTCATCTAACACAAGAATGCGATTCTCCAGATCCGAAATCTCTATCTGAGAGTACCATTCTGTCTTCGGATTGTATCGGTTAAACAATACTTCCCTTGCTTGGTATGCTTCTTCAATTCGTTGACTTTCAAGGTAGACATCCCCAATTTTTTTCTGAATGAGGGGTGCAAAGGCATAATCCGGATACATTTCCAATAAAGTCGAGTATGCATCGATGCTGTTATTATAATCAACAATCCGGGCATAAAGATCTCCCATGTTAGCGAGAATCTCGACTCCAAATCCCGGTTTTTCTAAACCTTCTATATACCGTCGAGCTCTCTGAACACCTTCCTTGGTATATGAAGTATCAACGAAACAAGCAGCAATATACTGCAGGGCCTCAGGTTTAATATTAGCTTTAACGTATTTCCCTTCAGGATCTATACTTTGAAATTTTTCAACATCTTGTACAACTAGGGTAAAATAAAGCACTGCATCACTGAAATATTTCGGATCTGCCGCTGATAATCTATAATAGGTCCACCCCAATTTATAAAGCGCGTCAGGATACCTAGGTGAATCTTTAAATTTTAGAATATTTTTATACATCTGGGCTGCTTTATTTAGATTTCGTATCGTCTCTTCTCGCCCCTGACCTAGTCTTGGCTGAAAATAATATTCACCCTGATGCATATAGGCTTCAGCTGTATAATTACTTTCAGGATATTTATCTATTAATTCTTGATAAACTGCCTGAGATGCCTCTTCGTCTCCCATTTCCCTTAATAAATAGGCCTTGTTATAAAGGGCATCATCTGCTAAATCCGATTCAGGAAATCTGATTAAAATGAGATCATATATAGTAATAGCTTTATTATAATTCCTCCGGGGAAATTTCGGTGCTACGGGTTCAACCTTGAGTTTTCCTTCCTGAAAATCCTGAAGCTCTTTTTCATAATTGTCATAAGTTTTATTATATTCTTCAACTTTTATCTCAAATTCTGCAGCTTCTTCATCGATATAATATTCTGCCACCCGGATTAAAATCCTATCCTGATTTTCAATATCAATACTTGGTTTGTCTAAGAAATCTTTGCTTAATTCAAGTCCTCGTTGTTGTTCTAATTCTTGTTCTCGAATTAAACTTTGCCGATATTTTTCTAATAGTTCTTTTATCTCTAAAAGCTGCTCAATATTCATTTTATCAAGAAGTGAATCTGAAACTGCAATCTCAGTTTCCTGTGCATGAAGCATTTGTGGAAACCAGCAAAGAACAGAGATCAATAAAGTCAGAAAAAATGATTTCATCATTTGAGGTCTCATTCTTTCGATAAAAGAAATAACATTCATTTATTTCTCCTCAAACTCACTTGTACGGGTATCGAAGTATGTTTCACGGAATGATTGTTCTCTTTCAGCACGCAGGCGTTGCCTTTCTTCTAGTCTTGCTTTCATGGTCATAAATCGTATTTCTGCTTCAATTTTCTTTATCTGATCTTCAACGTATTCTCTTCGATCATTGAGTTTATCAATAATTGAATTATACAAACCAGAAAGCCCGGACATCCTATTACGTAATCTGTCCCGTTGTCCAAAATCAACATCAATTATACCGATTGCACCGAAATCTCCCCACCGATCGAAATCAGCATAAGGTTCACCTGCGTAAAGCTCGAATGACTCTAAATAGAGGGCATCATATCTCTTTCGAATTTCCTGTAAATGTTGTATTTTCTGTTCAAGAGATACCACCATGGCATAATCATCAATTAACTTAGATTTTTGAACCTCAGCATTTAAGGTGTTTATCTGGTCATTTATCATCTTTATTTCGTTAAGAATTTCATATTGTAATTCATTATTTTTCTGAGACAGATATTGGTTAGTTGCTACTCTGCGCGAAATAGGAAAAGCACTATACATAATAGCTTGTTGACTGAATTCTCCCGGAATAATCTCAATAGAAGATTTTAGTCTGGCAATGATACTGTCAATTTTTGACATGGCCATAGTGTTTCCCGCTGCCCTGGCATCTTCTCTTAATACATTTAATTCATCAATCTGCAGCAGTACAGCAGCAATTTCCTCAGACATTTCAACTCCAATCGAGCTTAATTCGGCATAATCCATTTCCAGTATTTGTTGTTCTAGATCTTCTTGAACTGCTACAGCACGCTGGTAAACCTCACGGTTATCATTACGCAGAGCCTGTTCAATTATAGATCTATTCTCGTTATATAATGTGAGAAGACTGTCTCTCTCGAGCAAATGCTGATGCATATATCCGCGATTCATCTTAGCGTCATATACATTTTTATAATAATTCCTGGCTAGAGAGGGTCTATTTTCTAACTGATAAATATAACCTAACAAGCTCTTTACTTCCATCCGATACTCGGATCCATAATATTCGTCAATTAAACGTTGTGCATATTTTTTAGCAACAGAGAAATCCCTTAAAGAGGGATCTTCCTGTGTGTTTTTTTCCAGCATAAAATAGGACCAGGCCAATAAATTTAAAACCCTATCGTAGCGCGAAAAACTCTCAGGAATATTATCAGCATACGATATAGCCTGCAAAAATGCACTCCTTTCATAACTAATTTGTGCTAATTTTAACAGAGATCTGTATCGAAATTCCTGCGGAGATTTTTTAGAATTAACAATCACATCAAAGGCATCAAATGCCAGGTCATAATTTTGACCCGCCGCGTATACTTTTCCGATGAGATATTGGGCAAAGAAGTAAAACTCACTGGACTGCGGGAAGGAGGATAAGATTTCCACTGCCCTATTATAATCAGCCTGATTGTAAAAAGAAAGCGCAGCAATAAAATGAATATCGTAAAAATCAGGCTCTGCTGCAGATGCAACTGTTTGATATTGTGAAAAATATTTTAAAGCCGCATCATATTTTTCTAAATTATAATTTATTTGTACCATTCGTGCATATACTTTAGATAAATAGGCACTGGTAGGATATTGTTGAATTAATTGAGAGAAAATTTCATCTACACGGAGCATCCGGCGCAAGGCAAAGTTAGCTTCACCCCAATAAAAAAGAACATCCTCAAAATCTTTTATACCCATTGTTTTATAAGTATTTACTAGATCCTCAAAATGTCTATCAGCCAGATCATAATCAAAATAATTAAAACTTTCATAGGCGTATTTTAATTGGGCGTTGAACATCCGGCTTGTTTCCTGTACGGAACCCGATTTTATTAAATTCAGGCGGGCAATTCTGACATCAGTAAGTCTTGCAGAAAATTTATAGTAATCAGTAACACGCCATTCATTAAATAAATTAAAAATTGTTGGCTCAACATCCAAGGGTGTTTTATCGGATACATCAACCTCACCAAAAGCATCTAATAACATTGACTTAGAACTCGAGATCTTTTGATTAAGATTACTGGTATCACTCAATTGATCAAGTTTTATCATTTCTTCAGCTACATAGAGCAATTGCAGCGCATCATCAAATACTTTTTTCTTTTTAAAATCCATATCATCCGACTCCAGAGCAAATTTCATACGAATTTCCAATTCATTCACAAAGGCATCTAAATCAGAAATACCAGCATTTTTAAGACGCCCTTTCATTTGGGAGAGTTCTTGCAATTGTCTCTCGATGTCTCCATAGTACTTCTTAGAAACAGCTTTCCTATCTGTACGATGGTTCATCTCATCATTTACCAATCTCATGAGTGATATGAGAAAACGTTCCTGTGGCAAAATCTCAAGAGCATAATCAGTGAACAACTCGGTTACATAGCTGGTGAGAGCATCAAGATATTCCTCTTCGGAATATGAATGAAGAGATTCGGGAGACTGAGTTGGACTGGATGATTGCGCAATGATCATCAAATGAAAACTTGATAAAAAAGAAAAAACAAGAAGAGAATTAATAAAAAAACGTATCATAATAGATGACCGAAGTTGTTTTGATCAATATACAAAATTTTTTTTATAAAGCAAGTATTATTGAGTGGTTACTTCAAGTTTGTGTGCAATTCGAATCCTATTTAATGCTCGCTGTAATGATAATTCTGCTCTTATCACATCGAGGTCATCTGGTCTGTCTTTTAGACGATGACGGGCCCTTTCTGCTGACTGTTCTGCACGCGCTACATCAATTTCTGAAGCCTTTTCACAGGTCTCTACTAAGATCGAAACCCTATTATCATGTACTTCTAAAAAACCCCCAGATGTGGCAAATAGATGTTCTATACCACCTGTTTCCAGTTTGATGAGACCAATCTCTAATTGATTCAGCAGTGATGCATGATTTGATAATATCTGGAATCCTCCTTTAACCCCCTGAGCAGAACAACTCAAAACATTCTCAAAAGTCCATTCTATCTGTGGGGTTGTTATCGTTACTATAATATTATTAACGGCCATTTTGGTACACTTAATTATCGCCTTATAAAAGTTGAACTTTAGTATTAACCATAGTTCAATATATAGAAAAGGGAGAAACAAATTAACATACATCTGTTCCTTGAATCGGTGATTTTTTGTGTGACTTATGCAATTTTTTTCGCTTTTTCAACAACTTCTTCTATACTCCCAACCATCCAGAACGCTTGCTCGGGCAATTCATCATATTCGCCCTCAGTAATTGCTTTAAATCCATTAATAGTTTCCTTCAATGGAACATATTTACCATCAAAACCGGTAAATGCCTCAGCAACAAAAAAAGGTTGGGAAAGAAATCTTTGAATTCTTCGTGCCCGAGCGACGGTAATTTTGTCCTCATCAGATAATTCATCCATTCCAAGAATGGCAATGATATCCTGTAAATCTTTATATTTCTGCAAAATTTCCTGAACTTTTTTTGCTACCTGATAATGCTCTGCCCCCACAATTCGTGGATTTAATATTCTGGAGGTCGATTCCAGAGGATCAACAGCTGGATATATACTCATTTCAGCAATCTGTCTGGAAAGCACGGTGGTAGCATCCAGATGACCAAATGCCGTTGCTGGGGCAGGGTCTGTTAAATCATCGGCAGGTACATAAATCGCCTGTACAGAGGTGATCGAGCCCTTGTTGGTACTGGTAATTCTTTCCTGTAGTTCACCCATTTCCGTGGCCAGGGTGGGTTGATATCCCACTGCCGAGGGCATTCGTCCTAACAAGGCGGATACTTCCGAACCTGCCTGAGTAAACCGGAAAATATTGTCTATAAAAAGGAGGGTATCTTTTCCTTCAACATCTCTGAAATATTCTGCGACAGTGAGACCGGTTAAGCCAACCCGTTGACGCGCTCCCGGGGGTTCATTCATCTGTCCAAATACCATGGCAGTTTTTTTCAAAACGCCGCTTTCTTTCAGATCTAGCCAGAGATCATTCCCTTCACGGGTTCGCTCTCCTACCCCAGAAAATACAGAGATGCCGCCATGTTCAGTAGCAATAGTTCGAATCAGCTCCATGATCAGGACGGTCTTGCCGACACCTGCACCGCCGAATAATCCTGTTTTCCCTCCCTTTGAATAGGGCTCTAAGAGATCGATGACCTTTATACCTGTCTCCAGTATTTCCGTCTCAGTACTCAAATCCTCAAACTCGGGTGCCGGACGATGAATAGAGAATCGTTCTTTGGTTTTTATTGGTCCTGCTTCATCAATAGGTTCACCAACTACATTTAATAAACGTCCTAAAACCTCCGGTCCCACCGGAACCGTAATCGGACCTCCGGAATCACTCGCTTCTTTTCCGCGGGTAAGACCATCGGTTGAATCCATCGCCACACAGCGTACCAGATTTTCCCCAAGATGCTGCTGAACTTCCAATACCAATGGCTTATCCTCTCCACGGTCAATATGAATCGCATAATAAATCTCCGGCAGTTTACCGTCCGGAAACTCTATATCAACAACCGGTCCTATAATTTGTTTGACAATTCCCTTAGACATGGTTTTCAGAATCCTTTATTTTAAATTTTAATGCGAACTGAGCGCTTCTGCACCACCAACAATTTCAGAAATTTCCCTGGTAATAGAAGCTTGCCTTACTTTATTATAATGCAAAGTCAAATCCGCAATCAAATCACTGGCATTATCCGTCGCATTTTCCATCGCTGTCATTCTGGCCCCCTGTTCGGCTGCATTCGATTCCAGAAGTATTCGCCAGGTCTGAATATTCAAGTGTTTTGGTAACAGTGCATTGAACAGACTCAACTTATCTGGTTCGTACAGATAATCAACCCTGAATGCTTTCTCTTCAAACGATTCAGCAGAAAGAGGTAAGTACTCTTCTACAACGATATTTTGCTGCACGGCACTTTTAAATTCATTATATACTATTTCAATTAAATCAGTATTCTCAGCAATATATTGGTCTACCATAAACTCAGTAATTAATTGGGCATGATGATAGTCAAGCTCATTGAAGATATTGATATAGTGTCTATCCATAACATAATTTCGTTTCCGAAAAAAATCAAAGCCCTTCCTGCCAATACATAAAAGTGATATTTCTTTATCTCGATGTACTTCTATCTGGTGTAGTGCTTTTTTGATGATATTGCTATTGAAAGATCCACATAGTCCCCTGTCTGCCGTTACAATAACCAGGAGTAATCTTTGTAGCGGACGAACATCCAGGAGGGGATTATATAAAGATTCCATATGAGAGACCAAGTGCCCGATCATCTCATTTATTCGATAAGCATAGGGTCTGGTCGCCAAAATCTTTTCCTGGGCTTTTCTTAACCGAGCTGCTGCAACCATTTTCATGGCACGGGTAATCTGTTGGGTGCTTTTAATACTATTTATTCGTCTTTTGATCTCTCTTAGGGCTGCCAATTTTTATCCTTCAACCTTAAATGTTTTTATAAATTCTTCAGCAATACTTTTTATTTTATCTTTCAACTCATCTGATAAAATCTTCTTCTGTTCTATTTCCTTCAAAACCTGTGGATTCTTGTTCTCAAGATATTCCAGGAACTCTTTTTCAAATCTTCTCACAGCGCTAACTGTCAGTAGATCTAAAAGTCCTTCCGTTCCCACAAAAATAATAACCACCTGCTTGGACACTGACATGGGTTCGTATTGATCCTGTTTTAGTATCTCAACGAGTCTTTGACCGCGAGTAATTTGTTCCTGGGTTGCTTTATCCAGATCCGATCCAAACTTCACGAAGGCTTCCAGTTCCCGGTAATTGGCTAGATCAAGTCTCAAGCTGCCTGCCACTTGTCTTATGGCTTTAATCTGGGCTTTTCCACCAACACGGCTTACTGAAATTCCCGGATTAATCGCCGGGCGTACCCCCGAATAGAATAAATTCGATTCGAGATAAATCTGACCATCAGTAATGGAGATGACATTGGTTGGTATATATGCAGAAACATCACCAGCTTGGGTTTCAATTATAGGAAGCGCTGTTAATGAGCCACCACCCTCTTCCTCACTCATCTTTGCGGCACGTTCCAATAAACGAGAATGAAGATAAAAGATATCGCCAGGATAAGCTTCCCTCCCGGGAGGTCGGCGAAGGAGGAGAGATACCTGTCGATAGGCCCAGGCATGTTTACTGAGATCATCATAAATAACCACTACATGCATCTTGTTATCACGGAAATATTCACCCATTGCGGCACCAGCATAAGGAGCTAGATATTGCAATGGTGCTGGTTCACTGGCATTTGCTGCTACAACAATGGTATATTCCATTGCACCGTATTCTTCCAAAGTTTTCACCACCTTAGCCACGGTAGATCCTTTTTGACCTATGGCAACATAAATGCAGTATACTGGAAAATCCGTCTGGTGGGTACTCTTCTGGTTGATGATAGTATCAACTGCAATGGCTGTTTTACCAGTCTGCCGATCACCAATAATCAATTCTCTTTGACCACGACCGATAGGAATCATAGAATCTATTGCTTTGAGTCCAGTCTGCACAGGTTCTTTAACAGGTTGGCGGTAAATGACACCGGGAGCTTTTCTTTCAACAGGTAAGAAATTTTTTGAGTTAACCGAACCTTTGCCATCTTTTGGTTCACCCAGAGGATTTACTACTCTACCAAGCAACTCTTTCCCAACCGGTACCTCCAAAATCCTGTTGGTCCGGCGCACCGTGTCACCCTCTTTTACCAGATGATCCTCACCGAATAATATACAACCCACATTGTCTTCTTCTAAATTTAACACCACACCCATTACGTCATTGGGAAATTCCACCAGTTCCCCTGACATTACCTGTGATAATCCGTAGACTCGAGCAATACCATCTCCTACCTGCAGTACCGTTCCCACATCATAAATATCTGTTTCTTTCTCAAATTTTGACAATTGTGTTTTAAGAATGGAAGATATTTCATCGGGTTTAACTTCAATTACCATTTATTTTTCCTCAAAAATTTCTAACATAGAATTAAGCATTCGAGAGAAAATTCTCACGCATTTTTAAAAGCTGGTTTCTAATACTGGTATCGATTACCGTATCATCTAGTTTGACCATAAAACCACCCAACAAATCCGGATTTATATTCTGATGAAGAAGAACATTTTTACCCGTAATACGATCTAGACGTTTTTTCAATGCCTCAATCTGTTGCTCCGATAATAGATATGCGGTTTGTAATTCTCCCCGCATAATACCCTGGGAGTCGTCTACTAGTCTCATAAAATATTTAATCGTATCAGGCAACAGATTTTCCCGATTCTTTTCCAGAAGTAGTTCGAGAAAGTAGAAAGTTAGCGGATGTATTCTTTTCTCGAATAACCGAGACAAGACCTGTTTTTTTTCTGAAACCTGAATCACTGGTGAATCCAGAAGTCTAATAAAATCTTCCGAACTGGTGCAAACCTCCTGAATTTTTCTCAAATCATCAGATATCTCAGACACCTGATTTTTCTCAAATGCCAGTTCGAATAATGCGTTGGCGTATCTTCTTGTAACCCGTGATTGAATCACTAATAGACTCCTTTAGTTTTTACCCAGATTATCCAGATCTTTGATGTAATCATTTATAAGATTACGATGTTTATCTGCATCCAGGTTTTGCTGAATTAATTTCGATGCAGCTTGAATTGCCAGGTCTGCCACTTGTTTTTTCAGTTCTGAAATCGCTGATTCTGTCTCCCTTTCGATATCTGCATGGGCTCTGTCCCTCAGTTTCTGGGCTTCAGATTTCGCATTTTCAACCATTTCTGTCCTGATTTTTTCAGCAAGTTCTTTATTTTGTTTCATCATTTCCTGAATTTCGTGCTGGGCTTGGGCGAGTTTTTTCTCATGTTCCTCTAACATTCTTTCAGCTTCAGTCTTCGCTTCTTCAGCCTTTTTTAAGGCATCACTAATACTTTTTTCTCGTTTATATACAGTTGAAAGCAAAGGTTTCCAGGCCACTTTCCTTAATACCAGGAAAAGTACTAAAAAAGTGACCCAAGTCCATATCATCATGCCTGGTTCTAATTGAAGCATAAAGCACCCACTTTCTTAAAGAGTTATTTCAAACTAAGGAGAAAACATATAACCAGTCCGAAAAATGCTACACCCTCGATGAGTGCCGCAGAGATTATCATTGATGTTCGGATAGCATTGGCAGCTTCTGGTTGTCGCGCTGTACCCTCCATGGCAGCACTTCCTATTTTCCCAATTCCTAAACCTGTAGCAATAGCAACTATTGCTGCTCCAATTCCCGCAGCCAGATAAGCTAAAGCAAGATCACCCATTCTTTCCTCCTTTTCATATTTAAAAGTCTAATAAATCAGTTTTATTCTCAGTGTTCTGGATGCATGGCCATTCCGATAAATAATGATGATAACATGGTAAATATATATGCCTGAATTAAGGACACTAGAATTTCAAGCAAATTTATAAATACAGCAAAACCTACTGCAAAGGGTGAAACAAAAACACTTCCTAAAGCGACGATAAGTCCTAACAACGCAAATATTACAGTGTGACCAGCAATCATATTGGCAAAAAGTCGCATGGCGAGAGCAAAAGGCTTAGTAAAAAGCCCGAATATTTCAATGGGTACAACAATAAACAACAGTGGGAACGGAATTCCATGGGGCACCAGACTTCTAAAATATCCGATGAACCCATTCTTTATCATCCCCATTATTTGTGTGGTCAGAAAAGTAATAATAGCAAGGGATGCTGTTACAGTTATATTTCCGGTGGCCGTACCAAAAAGTGGTATAAGACCTATCAAATTACAGGTGAGAATGAAAAAAAACAACGTTGCTAGAAATGGAGTCATTTTTTTACCATCTTTTAATCCAATATTTGGTATTGCAATTTCATCCCTTACAAAGAGCACTATAGATTCTAATGCAGCCGCAAATCCTGTTGGAACCAGCTTTTTCTTTCTGAAAAGCAAAGCGAAAGTAGCAATAAGCGTTAAGGAGGCAATCCACATCATTACCACATGCATGGTAATCGAAAAATCAATTTCTATACCTAGCAAATAAATTGGTTTAAAGGTTGGTAAGTGAATGTGATAACCAAGAACATTCCATTCATGCGAATCTTGTAAGTGGTGTATGATATATTCACCCAAACCTGTTTGAGCATGCGCATCCGCTTTTTCGGCAGCATCGATGGTGGTATTCATTGGTCATTACCCTTCGCTAATGCATGCTGATGTACTTGCCATATTTCCAACACTAAGAAGCTTACATAAGAGATAAAAAGAACGACTATCATTGTTATTTTATTTAACTCGAATATTTTAATTAAGACAAAAAGTGTCGTAAAGATAAAAACAAAGCGAATAATCATCCCTCCAAAAAAAATCGTCAGAAATTGACTATCTGATTTAGGTATTGCGTGACTAATAGCCGCGGCGCCCCCAATAAAATTTAGAAATCCCAAAATCAGTCCGATCCATGCTGCCATTTTTCCATGCGTAACCACTCCTGAAAGAATAAAAATAGTTAAAAATATCGCAAGAATAACAAATAAATAAAACCCTTTTTTAAAAAATATAGTAAAGTTCATTTGATTAATCTTACTCACTTTAGAGTAATTTATATTGCGATGCGTTTCTTTATTATACCGTTTAATGCGGGTAATTATTATTTTTTTTCAGATTCATTTTTTGATTTATCATCCAAGACAGTTTTCAGAAAATGATAAAATCCCGTAATAATACCAATGAAAGCACCAAGGACAGTTAACCATGGTTGGGTCATCCATTTTTTGTCGAGATACCAACCAATCCAGGTAAAAAAAAGTACAGAGACTGCCCATACTGTTCCAATATTGAGGTATGGACCAATCTTCCGATATGTTTCAGCAAGATTTTCTAGAGTTTTTGCGGATTTCTGATGTGAGGAATTATCCGCCTTTTTGCGATGATTCTGATTCACCCTTGTTATTACCTTTAGATTGGAAATCAAGGGCAGTGGTATCATTTTTACGTTGCTTTGAGGCGCCCATATCTGACTTTCCCTGAAAAAAAGCACCCTCATCTATTACAAGCTTTTTAGCCTTCAGATTTCCAATGAGAATAGAATTTGCCTCCAAAACCAATTTTTCTTCAACTTTTATATCACCTTCAATTTTACCGCCAATTATAGCCATACGTGCTTGTACTTCCCCAGAAATCTCTCCCTTTGCACCAATAGTCAATGTATCAGCAGCTTTCACAGCTCCCTTTACTTTACCATCAATTCGCAAACTACCCTGAGTCTGTACAGTACCTTCAACAAAAGTACCGGCACCTAGAAAGTTCAATTCATTTGATGTCTTCGAATCGTTATCTGCTTCTTTAGATTTAAATGCCATATTGTCATTCTCCTCATTAATAATCCGAAACTAAGATTTTGGGATCTATGGGTACTCCATCCTTCCAGATCTCAAAATGTAGGTGCGGTCCATACGATTTCTGTCCGGAATTTCCCAGATACCCTATAATTTCCCCCTGTTTCACATCCTGATTTTCAAAAACAATATTTCGCAGATTGTGTTTATAGTAAGAATAATACCCACCATAATGACCGATTACCACGGTGTTTCCTCCATCAATTGTCCAACCGGAAAACAAGACATTTCCGCTTGCCGCCGCCAAGATGGGTGTACCTTCCGGAGCAACAATATCCACCCCATTATGCAAATTTTCTTTAAATTCCTGACTTACAAACCCGCTGACCGGGGTGCGAATAGGAATGGAATTAAAGGTGGATAAAACCGACTGATTAGATGCGTTTATCTGTGGGGGAAGTTCTGAAACATCATCCAGCTCACTAGTAAGATTCACATATCCCATTAAACTACTCTGAACTTTACGACCATAATTCTTTAAATTGTCCAATTCCGCCGTTAGTTCATTCATCTTTGTTAATTGTTCACTCAATTGTTCATTCTCTTCGCGTAAACTAATATTTTCATAAGCTTGCTGTAAAAGTTTCCCATAAGTAAAGGTGGCTGTTATAAAGAGTATGACCAAAAAGAGAAGGAAGAACAGGATCAACAACAAAATGGAGTAACGTATCTTGAAACTTTTTGGTGATGACTCATCATCAGGAATAAGCAGGATATTTAGAAATTTCTTTCTATGTTTTTTATGTGTCAATGTAATACCTATAAATTTATTAACATATGTTATACTTTGATCTCATCAAACAGTTCTAGCAACCGATCTAAATCCTCACGAGAGTAAAAAAATATTTCGATACTGCCTCCTCCTTTTTTTGTCCGAACTTTTACCTGTGTACCGAATTTTTCTCGTAACAGACTTTCCGTTCGACTGATAAAAGGAGATTTTTTCCTTGATTTTTTTTCCAGAATAATGTGTGCTGAAGAATTACGGAGCTTTTTCACCTCCTCTTCAACTTTTCGAACAGAGTAACCATATTTAATTATCCTTTTCCACAAATCAATCTGCCTCTCAGGTTCAAGTAATCCCAGTAATGCCCTGGCATGACCTTCACGAATTTCATTTTTTTTCAGACTCTCTTGAATTCTATCCGGTAATTTAAGTAATCGAATAATATTGGCAACAGTTGCCCTATCTTTACCAATTTTTTCAGCAACCTCTTCTTGGGTTAAGCTGACTTCCTCAATCAGGCGTTGATATCCTTTTGCCAGATCGATTGGATTTAGATGTTCTCTCTGGACATTTTCAATGAGGGCAATTTCCAGCATTTCCGAATCATTCTCAATACTGATAATATATGCTGGTATCAATTTTAGCCCTACTGCGTGGGCTGCTTTCAGCCTTCTTTCCCCGGCAATCAACTGATATCTACCGTCCTGACTAGGTCTTATGGCAATTGGTTGAATTATTCCCTTCTCGCGGACAGATTGCTTGAGTTCTTCAAAAGCGTTCTGATCCATTTCCATCCGTGGTTGATAGGGATTAGGGTCTACGAGGGCAATGTCAACTTCATGCAATGATTTTTTTAGAGTAGGGGTTACTTCCTCCACCGGGGTAGATAAAAGCGCCTCTAAACCTTTTCCTAATCTCGATTTAGTTTTCATGAAGCAATAACTCCTCTGCCAGTTTCATATAATTTGCTGCCCCGGATGAAGTTGCATCGTACATGATTATTGGTAATCCAAAACTTGGGGCTTCACTTAACCTGACATTACGGGTTATAACAGTATTATATACTTTATCCTTAAAAAAATTTCTCACCTCCGCTGCCACCTGATTGCAGAGATTTAAGCGATTATCATACATGGTAAGTAAAACACCAGCAATGAGCAAACTATTATTGAGGTGTTTCTGTACCAATCGTACAGTATTTAATAACTGGCTTAATCCCTCCAAGGCATAGTACTCGCATTGAATCGGTATAATCACACCATCTGAAGCCGTTAGAGCATTAAGTGTTAATATACCTAAGGAGGGAGGACAATCGATGATGATATATTCAAAATTTTCTTCCATAGAACTAAAGGCATCTTTAAGAATCTTTTCGCGTGCGATGACCTGAACCAACTCCACTTCCGCACCAACTAAATTGATATGCGAAGGTAAGATATCAAGATTTGGAACTTTGGTGGATATAATTGCTCTCAGAATCGATTCTCGGTTGATAATCACATCATATATACTGGTGGAAACATTACGAGAATCAATACCTAATCCGGAGGTCGCATTTGCTTGAGGATCAATGTCCACAAGTAACGTTTTTTTTTCAGCAATCGCCAGACAGGATGCCAAGTTTACAGCAGTAGTGGTCTTCCCAACACCACCTTTTTGGTTCGCAATGGCAATTATTTTGGTCATGTCATTCATAATATTCATAAGCCTTCGAATATAAAAGCCCACCTAAATAAAATCAAGAATTTTTGAAGAGTATTTTTATGTAAAACCTGTGGAATTATAAATGATAAAGACCTATGAAAAGGTAACCTGCTATCATTCAGAAGTGATCCAAATATCATCAACTTACCAATTAATAAAATGTTACATTACTATTAGTTATGTTAGTCTAATAATTTGAATGGATCTATATACTCTCCATATTTTTCTTTGTATTGTAACAATCTTTTTCGCTGGGCTTTCAATTCCTCGAAAATGATATCCGGCGCATCTTCAATACCTTTATATATCTTTTCAATTCGGTCTAATTTATTAATATTCTCCGGAATGCGAACAGTGAATTGATTTCGATAATCGGATTCACTATATTCTTTGGAAAGTACTTCTTTAAAGAGTACTTTTAAATCTTGATATTTGGGAAGATAACCAGTCGGTATTTCCAGTGCATCCACATCATTATTTACCCGCAATTCCATCCATTTATACCATACTTTTTTATCATTCTTCTCATTGAGAAAATTACCATTTTTATCCAGTAGAAAATAATTGACGGAAAATACTAAGGGTGGTACTTTAAGGCCATTCCCAAATTCAATATTCTTCTGAACATATTCACCAATTGAAATGGACAAAAAATCTAAATTTGACATCGGATTGAAAACCCTGACACCTGCTTTTCCTAAAGTTGCCGCAGTAGTTTCAGATTCCAGTGCCGCTCCTTTTGTGATAATACCGTGATTCCAATTAAAAGCTTGTTCAACAGGGAGAGAAGTATCTGCATCCCTTCCTCCATATACCATACCACCTATAATGACTCCTTCAGGATCGTTGGCAGAAGGATCAAGATTTTCCAAAGCACTCAAGGAAATTGTGAAACGAGCATTAGGATGGGAAGGTTTAATTTCTTTCCCCGCCTGATTTTTCTTTCCTAACCACCATTCTCCCGAATGATTGATACCTTTTGCCGGTACTTTACCATCTTTTCCAATCCAGTATGTCATCCTATCTGGTGTCATCAGTACATTTGAAAAAATTAACTCATTTGGAGAATGTAATGCTCGCCACTGAATGGGATCATCTTCTGAGTTAATACCCATGATAATACCAAAAATGCCTTTCTCAACATTGACTGCTCTTACCTGCCCATCTTTTTTTCTTAGATAAGCAATATCATCACCCACTATGGTTTCGCCCTCCAACATCGCAGTAGAGGTTTTGCCACATAGTGAGGGAAAGGCACCGGTAAAATAGGTTACTCTTTTATTAGGTCCGTGCACACCCATAATCAGCATATGTTCAGTTAACCACCCCTCGCGAGCCCCACGTTTTATCGCTAAACGCATGGCAAGTTTCTTCAAACCTATCGTATTCCCTCCATATTGGGTGTTTGTGCTGTATACCGTCTCCTCCTGCAAATCGATATACACTCTGCGATTATGTAAGTTTTTACAGGTATTTCTTTCATCCAGTTCACCTTGAGAATGCACAAATTTAAAGAATTTAGCTTCTGCTCCCTGCCTGATAAATTCTGCATAACCCTGACGATATAACAGGTCTTCACTATGAGCCACATAAGATGAATCTGTCAATTGTACTGCAGGTATGGAAAATTCAGAATTAGTTGGTCCTAGACAGAAAAATCGGACATATAATTCCTTACCCTCCATAATATTATTAATTATACCCATAATCTCTTCCAGTGATCTGTCCCGATCTGCTGTTTTAATAGCTCCCCCCAGGTTCATACCTCTGGGCACTAATATAGCCGTATGCTCCTTATCCCTGGCCTGATCTAAATAATTATCAAAGTGAATAGTATGCCCGGAAATAGCCAAGGTAATTTCTTCCCCATTCCTAATAGCAGATTCTCTGATGTATTCAAGATCAGCCTTGTTATCAGAACAAATGAAGACTTTGGCTGGATTACATATTCGAATATATTTTTCTAGAAACTCAAAAAGGTGTGTATTGTTAATCCGTTCTAATTTTACATAATCCGCTTCATCCAACTTTTCCTTTAAATAGTTCACACTTTGATTTAACATGAAAACCGCCTCCTAAGGTGATGATACTTTAATAAAATATTCCACATTTTAGGTAAAAGAAGATATGACTCAGACATTAATCGGAGTTCTATTATATATTTAAATGATAACAAAAATCAAGGTCGAAAAAAATCTGATTATCAGAAATGAGCAAGAAGTTGAGAAATCAGTAGAAATGTCATATCAGGAAATACGAAGTCTCACAACAGTGGCACCCCATGATCCTCCGCTTCTTTCTTCATGCCAATATTTCTCGACACCAGGATTTCTATCCAGCTCAGAATGGACTACTCGACGCAAGGTCCCTTTTCCCTTCCCATGGATGATACGGATGTGTATGATCTTCTTCTCAATACAGACTCGAATATATTCTCTGACCAAGTCCTTAACGTCGCGTGGATGAAAGGTATGCAGATCAAGGATACCATCTATCGGGTATTCGATAATTTTCATACTAAATTGAGTAAAATAATGATATCGAAAGGGACAGATTTCTTTTATTCACCTAAACCTGTCATTATTATTTCAATAGTAAAGCTTTTTGATAACGAATGTCACCTTGAGTCCTGAGAACAATGTAATAAACTCCCGATGCCATCTCAAATGTTTCCCAATTTAAATCATGTAAACCAGCATTTTGATAACCGGAATAGAGCACTT